>Ga0206682_10000254_pt1 | contig 57474 bp, 44 predicted proteins | sample M240m12015metaG_FD_155444 | JGI IMG/M metagenome (GOLD analysis project Ga0206682, IMG submission 155444) | Ammonia-oxidizing marine archaeal communities from Monterey Bay, California, United States - M2 40m 12015 | ecosystem: Environmental > Aquatic > Marine > Intertidal zone | place: USA... | reverse complement strand
GCGGTTGGCGGGCGGGGGGCCCCCCCCCCCCCCCCCCCCCCCGCGGCGCGCCACGTCGATCAGCGAGCGCGGGGTGGAAATCGCACACGTCAACGCAAGCGGGCATGGCCCCAAGAGGTCGCCGTGGCCGCCCTGAGCACGTCCCATGCAGATGCACGGGCGTCGCGGTCGAGGAAGTCGGACAACCCATAGGCCTTGTCGGCCTTGTGCGACATTCTGACCCGTGAGAACGGGTAGCTGCCGTCGTTTGCGGTGTAGATGTACTCCCGTTTTGGGGAGCCCTTTCTGGATTGCCTGGTGACTTCGACGGTCTTCACCGTCGCGCTGTCGACAAACGCGGCGAGTATCGGGAGCGCGTCGGTGTGCTTGTCCATGAAGTCTTCGCCGTCGGCGTCCATCAGTCGGGACTTGATCCCGTGTTGCGGCCAGCTGGGGTGGTCCATCGCGGCGGCCAGGGCCCCCGAGCTCGCCAGCTCGTCGGCGTCGGGGAGGGTGTATTGGGCCCTGGCGGCGCCGTACACGCCGATCGACACCGGCGGCGTCTGCCTCGTGACGCCGCCTTTGGCGGGCACCAGCACGTGCGCGCCCGCCCCCGCGTTGGCCACGGCCGTGAACACGTCGTGGTAGTACGCGGGGCCGTGGGTCGCCGCCCACGGGCACGTGTGGTCGCCGTGGTGGCCAATGTTCGGCACGCCCGCCCGTTTGAACGCGTCGATGAACCCCGGCAGCTGCTCGGCGGCCATCGTCGCCTCCATCTTGCCCGGGTAGCCGTGCCGCACGATGTCTTCGGCTTTCAGCAGCACGAACGACTGGCAGTAGCCGTTCTTCTCGCCCGCCCGCTTCTGTGGGCCCCACGTGTGCGCGTTGTCGCGCATGCGGTCGTGCGCCGCCGTGAACGGGCGGCCGGTGGCGGCCGACAGCGCGGCGGCCAGCGCGCTGCACTCGGCGTCGTAGGACGGCGAGCGACCGTTCGGGTCCCACAGCGACACCGCGCGGTCGAGCACGATGGCCAGCAGCGCGTGCTCGCCCATGTAGGTGTCGTCTGTCACGAACCGCCTGTCGGGCGGCTTGCCGAACACCGCATGCGCGCCGACCGGGAACACAAACGTGGCCCACCCCGCGTCCGGGCGCGCCACCATCTTTGCCGCGGCTGGGGCGGGCACGAGGGCGTTGGCCTCGCGAAGAACCACGGCGGCGTCGCCGTCGATGGGCAAGGTCGTGTCCTCGGCTGCGTACTGGGCAAACATGCGCGAACCCCAGTCGGTGTCCACCGGCACCGCCATCGCCTCCGTTTCCGACATGACTTTTTTGAGCGGCACAGCCATTGTCGGTGGGCCGCGCATGTCCCACGCTTTCGGGCCCGCCGCCCGGACATACTCCATCGACGGGGCCACGGCGCTGTGGTCTGGCATGGCGGCGTGGCGCGGCAGGCGTGCACGTCTAAATACGCGGCCGACGTGATGGCGAGCCATCACCACGCACATCAGCTCCGACCGCCAACGCCACACACCCACCCTGCCCACGGTGGTCGTGAAGGTGTACCACGGCGGCCCGACGGAGACGCGCGCTGCTGTGTGGTCCGCCGCGGACTCTGCACATCAAGGGGTTTGTTTTAATTTTGATGTACAGTGCACTACCTTTTCTGTTTGCTTTCCGCTAGTCGAGCACAGGTGCGTCGGCGCCTCGCAGGTGTGCCAATATGAGCAGCCACATCTCCACGGGAAGGCGAACACTTGCGGGGCCGGCGATCGCTTCTGTGCGGCTGCGGGCGTGCACCAGCAAAACGGTGGCGACGGCCTCGTGCATCCAGGCGCTGTGCCGCTTGTGCAGCTTGCGCTGCCAGAAGTCGACGCCTGACTTGAACAGCCCTGCCAGCTGCTTGTGGCGGCTTAGGTAGACGCCTTTCAGCTGCATTGCCATCCTGTTGTAGCCGCCGCCAACGTCCTTGCCGAATCCAAAGGAGCGGCAGCCGCCTCCGATCAGGACAGCCTCGACCATGCTGTAATTCCACACCCCGTTTTTCCCAGAACGTGCGTGCTCGCCGTAGTCGGACGACGTGCGGCCGAGGCCGGCGATCGGGGTCAGGTACTTGCACGCCATGCTGAGGGCCGTCTCGCGTTCACAAACCATGAAGTCTCCAACTACCCTGACTCTCTCCGGAAGGTGCATGTTGGGATTTGCACCCGGGACCGCGAGCAGCTTTTCCGCGAGGCGGAGGTCCCCGTGCCTGACCGCGCACATGAGGGGCGTCATCCCGCCGTTGTCGACGTAGACGTTGACGTTAATCCCGGGCATGGCAAGGAGGCGGTCGACGCATGCCTTGAAACGGCCGCGGACGGCGCAGCCTATGGCCGTGTCACCGTTGTTGGCGGCGACGTTTGGGTCCGCCCCCGCGCGTGCCAGCACGTCGATGCACCGGGGATCGTTGTTTCTGCACGACTCGATCAGCGCGGTTGTCCCGCAAAGGCCGCGCGCGTTGACGTCGGCTTCACATGTGCCGATGAGCAACTGCATGACTTGAACGGGGCCGGGGCACTGGGAGACCAACGGAACGATCAGTGCGGGCCAGCCATTTTTTTCGCGCCGCAGCAGGACTTGCCAGTCGTCCGCGGGGCACTTGGCGTGCAGGAGTTTGATGCACTCGAGCTTGCCGTGCGCGGAGGCGTAGTCAAGGGCGGACCAACCGTCCTCTAGCTCGGTGGCGATGAAGTCGACTTTTGCCGTCAAAAGCGCCGCGACTGAGCGCGGGCAGCCGTTCATGCAGGCGAGCATCAGCGGCGTTCTTCCTCCGTCGTCCGTTGTGTTCACGTCTGTGCGTGCGTCCGTGAGGAGGACCTCGATGCAGCGCCATCGGCCGCACTGCGCCGCGCTGTGCAGCGGGCGCCAGTTGTCGCCGTTGCGGGCCCAGCACACCACGGGGTCGGTGCGCGCATCACCAAGGAGGGCGGCGACGATCTCGGGGCGGTCGTGAGCGCAGGCGAGGTGGATGCCTGGGCTAGAACCGGAGGCGCCGTCACAGTGTATGTCTTTGCTGGCAAGCAGCGCCTTCACGCACTGCAGGGCGCCAACCTTGCAGGACACCTGGAGTGCGCTCAAGGCGCCGTACTTGAGGTTGACGTCGATGCCGGGCGATTGGCAGAGCACTCTGACACACGCGGGTTGGTTGTTGCCGCACGCGGTCACGAGCAGTGTGCGGCCCGTGAAGGAGCTCGCGTAAAGGAGTGCTTTGTGCCTCGGCGCGTTGACGTCCACGCTAAACTCGAGGAGTGCTTTGAGGGTGAGCGGGTCGCCCTCGACGCAGGCTTTGAAGGCCGCGCGCTGCTTGAGCCCCATCATGAAGTCGTCTTTGTCAGCGACGAGGACTGAACGCGCCAAGACAAGGCTGCCGCTTGCACCCGCGCTGAGCGCCGCTGCAAGGAATTCGCGGCTGACGACCGCGGACAGCGCCCGCCGTGTTGTCGCCGCGGACGGGCCGCCGACCTGCACACGCCGGCCAAGGGGAATGAGGGTCGTGGGGCATGAGGCATGCACGGGCGGCGCACGGGAATGAAGGGGTCAGCAGGGCAGAGGGGCAGAGCGGGAGGTCCGCGGGCGCAAAGCTACGTACGTAGTGAGAGCTGAGTGCGGCGTCGCGCTGCACGTAGGTGAGAGCGCCCGGCAAAGTTTCCGCCGCAACTGGCGTGTGGCCCGTTGCGAGCTCGGGGAGGCGACGATAACCGTCGGCGAGGATGATGAAGTCGGGATCGTCCGCCAACTCAGGATAGCGTCGGCAAAGGCGGTCTGCTGCGTCCCTGCCCTCGTGCCCGACCACCAACGGCGGCGCGGCCGTTTCACTTGCGTTGGAACTACTGCTGGACATGATGAATAATGAGGGGCGGTGCGCGCGTGGGCACGCGGAGCCTGACCGTCGGTGTGGTGCGACTGTGCGAGAACTCACGTGGCGCAAGCCCTCGAAATTGTCTATAATTAGTCAAGTCGAGCCACAATAAAACATACGCTAACACACACATTAAGAAACCGTAACTGTAATCCGCCTAAAATACAATTCTATTCTTGGCGGGATCACGCGTGGCCCGGAAGGTTTCCTTTGTGACCAAGGCCTGCATTTATTCCTGCCCACCATGTCCGGCCCCGACCCCAAACGTGTGAGGCTGTCCCCCGCCACGTCCACCACGCCCTTTCTCTGGGAATGTGCGGAGCTGTCGCCCGGCCAAGCGGCGGTCAAGCTCGCGATCGGCGCACTTTCGAACAGCGTGCGGCAGGCGCTGGCAGACGCGGCCAAGCAGTCACCGGCAGTGTCTGAGAGTGTCATGCAGGAGCTCCGCGAGTGGGGTGGTGGCGAAGGCACCATCCCCATGACGCACCTTTTCGTCGACGGGCCTCTCGACTGCGACAAGGCCGCGGAAGGATTACGCATCGGCTTTGCTGCAGACCAACCGGTCGGCCCGAAGCAGGTTCTCGACGTCTTCAAGACCGCCTTGATCGCCGGCACGCACAGCCCCGTCCGCGACGACGAAATGTTTGAGGAGATGGTCGCCGGCCAGTTTGGGAGTCCGGGGATGGAGCAAGTGAGGTTGTTGATCCACCTCGAGGACAACTGGGGTTCGGACGAGGGCGGGGGCCACGGCGGCCATGGAGGGCGGCTCGTGCGCCAGAAGAACGGCTGGCGAGGCGACCGCGTGGGCGCGTGGTCGATCGCGTGGGCCGACACGCTAGCACCTTACCTCGATGAGTACTCAGAGCCAGACGAAGAGTACGTGTCAGAGTCAGACTAGTTAAACCCCTTGCTTGGCTGTCCATGATGCCCCAATAAAACAAATTACCGGCCGCACACCGTACAAGCTTTTAATGGCGGAGTCAACCCAAAAAGGTGTCACGCGGCCTTGCGCCCCGAGCGTGTGCCTCGTGCAGCGGGCTGTGCGCGGGTGAGTGCGGCGAGGCCTGCCGCTTGCCGCCGCTTTTTCTTGGGGCGCGGCAGCGTGATGCGCGGGGTGCTGTGGAGCAGCTCCGCGAGTTCGCGGGCGCCGTCGTAGTCCTCGGCCGTCATCGCGGGCGCGATGAAGACTGCGGTGGGGCTCGTGGAGGTCACGATGGCGACGGCCGCGGGGGGGAGGCCGCGCGCGAGCACGCGTGCCATTCTCGCTCTCTCGACCTTGGTGGGCATGTTGGCGGCAGGTTGTGCGCGCTCCCGCGCACGTGCCACCAACCGACCGCACTACCCCTGAACTCAAGACAGGCGGGCGGTCTATTTTAGGCCTTGGGACTAGCGGCCCACCTCGCAAGTTCACAAACGAGGCAATGCAGCTGAACCTAGCAACCTCCTCATCGGGCCACTTGATTTCACCGGCCCCCTCAACCGCAAAAGACCCACTTGAACCAAGGCATCAACCATGGATGACGACATGGGGGAAGACTTTGATGCGCTGCTCAAAAGGTTGGTGTCACTTTTGTGGGACGAAGCACGTGCAATGGACACCGTCCAGTTGCTGAACCTTCTGAACAACATCCTCGCCGCGGCACAGTCAGTGAACGTGAACACTCCGATCACGGTGCGCGCGGAGGTCAAAGACCCGGAAGACCACACCCTTGGTGGACTGCTGGGACGGCGCATTGAGGACATTTTTTCAGCGATGGTTGCATGCCCTGAGTTTGGCGACGCAGCGGGCAACCTCGGCGCAGGTGGCGATGTGTGTTTCGCCGAAGCCGCCACCATGATCGCGATGGGCCTCGACAGATGCACGGACGAAGGGAGGGGCATCAGGGAGTGCAACGACCGCGAAGGCACGGAGCGCGGGTCGCCCATTGACGCAGCCCGTCTGCGCCTTGCCGCCGCGGGCGCCGCGTTCACGATGGAACCGCGCACAGACCAACCGTACCCGCGCTACATCATTCGCCGCACGCCCACGCCCACGCCCACGTGAGGTGGCATTGTCTGTGCATCCACGTTCAAATGATTTCGGTGTGTCATGTCGCCCGAACAGAGTGGCACGTTTCATTAAAGCCACGGTTCGATTCACGGTTGTGCACCTTGCCCCAACGTATTTCGGAAAATTGGAGTGTGCACTCACGTCAAGGGGGTCAGGGTTTAGGCTTAGGCGCCAATTTGCGACTTCACCACTACCACCACCACCACTGCGTCACTGCCATGCGCCTGAAACTGGCATTTGCTGTCGTTGCAGCAACATGTCCTAACGCAGTGGCAGACGCGGCCGCCTCCGCAACCACCACTCCCGCAGACTACACTTTGTTGCAGTCCGCTGGCGGGGAAAATGGAGGTTGCTTGAGTGATGGCAAACAGCTACCAATCCTCCCGTCGGCAGGCAACATTGACTTGACGGCTTGCAGTTTTGCGTGCAGCTCGATTGAAGAATGCGTGGCATTTGGTTTTTCCTTCATCTACGACCCACCTGCAAATTGCCAACTGATTGGCATAGACATGCTCAAGGTCGACGAAGGCATCGATCAAAACGACCCGGCCTACAATTGGTTGTCTCGAAATGATTGGGCAAATGTCATGATGTACGACGCACCTTTTGACACTGGCTTCATTGGCACCGTTGACACCGTCCGGCCGGAGGTTGGGATCAGATGCTACGTCAAGGTTCCGCCGCCTGCCACAACACCCGCACCACCAGTTGCAGCCACCCAGGCCCCGGGCACACCGAGCATCGGGCCGCCGCCACCACCCCTTGCAGCCACCCAGGCCCCGGGCACGCCGAGCATCGGGCCGCCGCCACCACCCCTTGCAGCCACACAGGCCCCAGGCACGCCGAGCAGCAGCAGCGGATTGACGCCAGCCCAGACCGCCCTCATTGCTGCGGGTCTTGCAGTGGTCGTCGTGGTGGGCGGCGTAGCATACTTGAAACGGGTATACGTTGGCAAGTACCTCATGGAACGTCTGCCCGCCTGGGTGACCAACCTTGTGGCCGGCAGCGACGCAGCCGGCCCGCCGCAAGTGGCGAGCCTGCTGTGACCAGGGCAGCACACGCCGGCACGACACCCGAACACCACCACGCACCTTCGACATGTTGACCTTTTCAATCGTCGTTTCACGCCTGCCCTACTCTTGAATTCAAGGTTGGCGGGCGGGTTTAATTAATCATAGTGCACAAATGGGAGCATCAGAACGTCTTTGCAGGACACGTGTGCGCCACTGGGTGTGGTGCAGAACGTCCAGCCAGCCGCGTAAGCGTGACACAGAGCATTCTTCAACTCGGCGAACGGCGCGTGCAATCGGCCGTAGACGTCATAGCACACCCGTCGCCGCCCCGGCTTGACGGACGGCACGGCTGCATACTCGCTTGCCTTGCACCAAAACTCCAGCTCAAAGTTGGCTTCCTCCCGCGTGTGGGCAAGCGGCCGTGTGCAGCGAGTCCACCCGTGGCCGATCGTTTCACACCGTGTGCCCCCCGGCGCATGGCCGAGCTCAACCCTCCGGCCACGGCCGTCCCAGCAATTGTTCGGCTGTGCCGACGACGGACCCTCCGTGTTTGTGGTGGTTGATTGCCACGTGGATGGCGCAGGCAAAGCTCCCGCTAGTGCGAAAGCGACAGTGGCGGCGACAAGGAGCATCATTGTTGTGATTCGGGCAGTGTGGCGCGTGTGTGTGTGTGCGTCGCAACAACGCGGTGCATCTAAAAATGAAAGCGTAATACTGTTACGTTAACTCTATGTACTCCCCCAGAAACAGGTCCATTTGGCGCATTCTGGGCCCGCGCCCGCGCCGCAAGCGGGCAGCTTTCCCGAACACAACGGCTTCGCCCCAAGAGGAAGCGAAGAGCGACGCACTCGCCATCGGGCTCGGCGCCGGCGCCGGCGGGCTGTTCGCCGCAGCAGCCGCCGCCTACGCAATCGTACAACGCCGCGCGCGCCAACGCCAATCCGCTTCTTCTGTACCCAAAGCCACAGGGGTCGGAACGCAAAGCCTCCTCTGATCGTCCCATTCATTTGCACGTCGGGCCTCTAGACTGGGAGCTTGGAGGCAACGGGATCAAGTGGCACTAGAGACGAGGCGGAGTAGCACGTTTAATCGAAGCCTTTGAAGCACACGAAGCATGCCGCACATTGAAACCGTTGCATTACACGCCCTCGGCGGCACACGCACCCCAGTCAATCGTTCGCTTGAAAAACTCGCGGATCGCCGGATTGCTCGCATTGTACGCCTCAAAGTCGGCGCCAATCGGCACGATGGGGTCCACGTTCGCGTGCCGCGTGCCGTGGTCGCGGAGGTTCGGGTGCAGGCACTTGGATATCAGGCACTCGAGGTGGTCGCGGTTGTTGGTCGACGGCGTGTCGCGCTTCCACGCATGCGAGTTCGACGCGATCTTGGCCATGATCAACTCCGTGCTCAGGAAATACGACATGTGCACGCCCCCGCTCCGCACGACGAGCGCCTTCGGGAAACCCGCCGCCGCCTGGTAGTGAAGGTACCTAAACTCGGACGACTTCCGCAGCTCGTCCATGCACCACGCGCCGTCCCACGTGCCGTCGCACTCGGCGTCGAGCTGCCCAAACGGGAGCACGCGCGTCGCGCTCCACACGTCGCCGTGCTCCTCCTTGCACCCAAAATCGTAGATGTACGCATCGCTCTCAATCTCCACAGGCGTCACGTAGCCCTCGCACCGCGCCAGCTGGGCAACAACGTCGCCCAGCGGGACCTCGTCGAGGTCCGAGACGATCACGAGGTCCCCGGCACGCGCGCCCGCACGCGCGAGACCGCCGTGCAGACCGTTGCGCATCAGCGTCCGCAGGTGCAGGTTGTACGCCTCCGTGCCGCCACGGCCGCGCAGGCGCGGCGGCATGACGGGCTCGGGCAGCACGACGTGGGTGATGGGGAACTCAGCAAAACGCTCCTTCGCCGCCTCAAAGTGCAGCGGCTTCGCGTGCCCGGCGCACGTCCACGGCGCCTCCACAAGAACGAAGCGGTCCACGTGCCCCCGCAACTCGCGCAGACGCGCCTCAAGAATGTCCAGCTCCATGTTGAAGTTGAACGCGTCAAAGGTGCGCCGCCCTTCCGGTGCGCGCACCCACCCCTTCGCCGCGCAAACCTCGACCTCACGGATCGAGACGAACGTGCGCCGACCAAATCGCGACACAACGAACAACGCCGCCAGCGCCATGCCAGCCACCACACCACCTTGCCACTTCATGGTTGGTGGCGGTTTTGCGCACCGGGCGCGCACACAACCTTGGCCGCAGGTGACATACGTTCCACAAATAAACCACCATCTTTGATTTCAAGGTAACCGGGCACGTGGCCATGTGACAGCCCCGCGCGCGGGGTGGATGGGCACAACTTTGATCAACCGTGCTCCCGACACAACCAACACCAACGCATCTTGCTGCGCCTCTTCAATCTACCCGTGTTTGCGTTGAGTTGTCTGCGGCGAGCGACGTTTGAGCAGTGTAGTGTGCAACCATGGCGTCATCCGGAAACTACCACGTTAGGTGGCTGTTCGAGACAGCCTCGGGCACGTCGTCCACGCCGGGGCTCAAGGACCTCGCCAACCGGATCCTCGTTGACGCTGAGCATGCGGAAGACAACGTGGCCGGTCAAGAAGAGCGCAAGCGTCTCAGTTTGTTGGTCAAGAAACACATCCGCGACGACCACCCCTCCACGAAACGGGCGCTCCCGAGAAGCCTCGTCGATCGTGAGCTTTCCAAGTTGTTCTCATCGGGTGCGGCTTGTGCGGAGTACATGCAGCACATCGCAATCGACGACGACTACGTGAACGCAAATATGATTCTCGCCCTACTCGCGGATCCGCGCGACAGCTACCGCCTTCTCACTCGGACAAGCCCGTTTGCCATCGTCGCCCCCGACGGTCGCAAATGGGAGTACGTTCTCCTGTGCGATGCTCCCGATTCCAAGAGTGAGAAGAGAACACTCCGCCTCTTCGGCTGCGAAACGTGCCATTCGGTTCGCCTCAAGCAGGCGCGCGTCTCCGGAGCCCGCGGACTCTGTCTCGACGAAGGCGTCCATGGCCAACCGGACGCCGTGCCGGCAATGGTCGAAAGCGTAAGCACGGAAAACGGCACCGCCGACCTGAAGTTCCTTGGCAAGAAACAACTCGCGACGGTGTCCCTGAGCGCAGTCGTTTCCATTTGTGGCGGCCCCATCGAGGAAGGCGCCCTCGTCGAGCACTACCCAGATGCACTCGACATGGAGGCCACACGGGTTGGATGGGACAACGTAGCAAAGCACGCCAAAGAGGGGCGCGTCACGCCCGCGGCGGTCGGCTCCGCGCCAACCGCCGCCGCCACCGACCCAATCGTCGACGCCGTGACGGGGTTGCACATCGCGTATCAGGAAAAAGGGGTCACCCCCCCGCTCGTGGTCAAGGAAGTCAAAAACTATCACGCGTGCCAGGTGACGACGGAACCGCTCCAACGGCGCGGACCCCGACTCACGGTTGAGGATTTCCTCCACATTTTTGGGTGCTGCAACTTTGCCAACGTCGCCGCGATGCAGGGGGGCCTCCGCCTCCTCGATGAACTCGACACCGCCGTCGTGGACTTCCCAGAGAGCCAGCAGCGCCGTGGGATTAAGCAACTCCTCGCCACCCGTCTGCAAACGCTTGGCAAGTCGCAGAAGGTCGACACGCCGGGTGGGACAATGAAAGACGCCGAGAAAGCGCTGAGCACATTGGTGAAGATCAGCTGGGAAGCCAAACGCATGGACATGGACATTCACTTTCACGGCGCGGTGCGGGACCCAAGCGGCGGAAACCCAACCCTGTTCACAGTGTACTACGGCAAGTTGCAGTTCTGCACCGAGTGCCTGAGCAACGAAAAATGCGAGTGCTCGGACGAGTACAAGGTCATGCTCAGATGCGACGCGCAAAGCGGGCCCGCCCTCGAGATCGTTGTCATTGGGCGCGCTGCCAAGCTCGTCATCGTCGGCATGGTCAGTGTGAACCTGTACAGTGTCCACGCGGACTCCGACGCGGAGTACGACGACGACGACTCCGACGCGGAGTGCGAGACGGCGACGGTGGAGACAACAATCGTCGACAACGGCAACGGCGGCAAACTCCGGGGCACCCCGCTGAGTTTCAGCGGCGATAATGAGTATTGCTCGTTCGCGGTCAACTTTGATCGCAAATCCCGTGGGAACCCAACGGAATACAGCAGCTACGATGCGTGCCACGCGGATCTCCGGTGCAGGCTGCTCGCGGGTGAGGGGCTAGACTTTCGCCACTGCGCAGCGCCCAAGGTCGCGCAAGGCTGCGTGGACGAACACACTCAGGCTCAACGCAACAAGCTGCTGGTCGATAATGGGTGGGACGGGGTCAACGTCGTTGTGTGCGCCCCCCCCGAGGAGAGTCGTGTCTGGCGGAAAACAAAAAACAGCGAGCCCCGCATGTTCTGTCGCAACCATCCGGTCATGGGTCCCGCCTTCTTCGGCCGCGTCCTGAATGTGCCGGGTGTCAAGCCGGGCGAAGGCGTGGCCCAGGTCTTTCGGCTTCCGGCGGCAGGGATGCTATGTGTCGATGGCGCCAAAAGAGGCCCGATGCCAGATGGCGCCGGGGGCTCTGCGGATGCTGGAGCCGGCAACCTCTTCGCCCGCGAGTTTGAAGCCTACGTGTTTCCAGGAGACCTGGTTGAAGTGATAGCCGTCTACCTCTTGCCCGCACCACCAAACAGTGCGGCATGCCCGATTTATTTTGCCGAGGTCGCCACAAAGGATGGCCGCGCCATGGCGAACTGCGACCTTCTTCGCTACTTTCAAAACCCTCGCGGCGGCGTCAACATAGCCGACCGGCACGGTGGACCTCTCCCGAAGCCCTTGAGGCACGCGGTGGGCGCCCACGGGTTTCCCGTCAACTTTGAAAAGCGCGCGGGTGCAAGTGTCTCGGGGCGAGACGGGGTGATCGGGTTCGCGGTCCAACCCGGGTGGCACATCACCGCGGTCAGCGGGGAGGATCTGAACGGGCCAGATTGCCCTCGCCCGCCCTTTCGCCAACCGTGGTACGCTTCGGTGGACGCAGACGCGCGGTGGCAGGAGGCTCTCAAAGAGGCGCACAAGCGCGTACCAATCTTCAAAAGGGTACAGATGATTGCGTCGAGTAAGGCTTATGACCTTCTCACAGACTTTGCGGATGGCGTCGATCCCACGGTCGCGCGGGGTTTGGAGGAGCATTTCGGGTTCTCGCTGCACGACGCTCAGCAACTCCTTGTGCTCGTTCGTACGTCTCTTGCGGCGACACAGCAACCAACCAGCCACGAGGAAATCGATCAGTACGTCGTGGCAACGTGGGATGAAGGGCTGAGCCCCAACGCCGACGTGGTGTGGTCCAAAATCCCGGCCGTGGCTAACCTGCTGCGGATTGCTGCGGTTCATCCCCCGAGCGTCCCGCGCCGGCGCGCCCTCGCGCACATTCTGCACGACTACATCGTCGACAACGAGAGCCTTGAGGATCCGGAATCGTTAACTAGCCGCGACCGCAGGAAGGCACGCAGGCAGGCGGCCAAAAAAGGCGTGGAAGCGCGCGAGGCAAGGGTGCGGCAGGAGGCATACGCCGCCGCAGCCGCGGAAAAGGCAGAGCTCCAAGCGAACCTCAAGGCCGCAACCGCGGAAACTCAGGCCGCAACCGCGGAAGCAGCCGCGGAGACAGCAAAGCTCCGCGCCACCATCGAGACCCTCCTCACCTCCACGGAGAGTGTGGCAACCGAGGAGCCGTCGGTGGACGCGACTCGCGCCGGCATGTGTGCGGTGTGCATGGACGCCGCGATCAACGTGATCCTCAAGCCGTGCAATCACGTCGCAATCTGCATGAGTTGCTACGACGCGCTGCCGTCGAAGAAGTGCCCCATTTGCCGCCTCCGTGTCGTGGGGGCCGAGCGCGTCTACATCACCTAAGGCGCAAAGCTGACACAACTCATTGATTAAACGTGCGCAAGGTCCGATGCCTAGGTGTGTGTGTGTGACCCCGCAAGGGTGGCGTTCGTGGCGTCGCGCATGTCATGCCCGAGCATTTGATAGACCAGCGCCGCCGCGCACGCCTTTGTCTAGCATGGCTCAAGTACTCGCCCGAACGGGAGGCCCCGTACGTGCTGGGGCCTTCCCGCCTGAAGCGTCGACGGGGGCCACGAGCAGCGCTCGGACCAACCCCGCGCTCAGAGCGGCAGACGGCTGCCTTGCAATGCCACACGTGCGGCCTAAAAATAGCATTAGCTTGTAACTCGTCTTGATGTGTTGAAACTGAAACGCAGACAGGCCGCGCCTCGGTTGTTCGCACACACTACACCGGGCTCAGTGCGGAGCCATCGCGGCGATGGCTTCCACAGCGCGCAGCGGCGACAGCACTGCTGCCGGCACCGCCCCGGACGCCGCGGGGCGGGAGAAGGCGGACGCGGCCAAGCTGCTAGACCTGGTGTTTGGCGCGGAGGTCCTCGCCGCCATCCACGAGGGCTTCCTGAAAGACGGCGACTACCGCGGTGTTCTCCCGCTGCTCGGTACCTCCGCGACCGCCAACGCGCACGTCCGCGCCGCGACGCAGGCCGCGTTTGAGGAAGCGTGCGCGGCGGGGGAGGCGGGCGTCGCGGGGTTGTGCCTGGCGCATGCGGGTGTGGACGGCGACACACACGCCGGCGGCGGCAGCGACACTGTCCTCACGGCAGCAGCGCGACGTGGCGACGGCGCCATGGTGCGCGTGCTGGCGGCCGCGGGCAAGAAGGTGAACGTGAACTGGCCCACGAGCGCGAGTTGCTCCAGCGCGCTCGCGGTGGCCTCTGGCGAGGGCCACGCTGAGTGCGTCGGGGCGCTACTGGCCGTGGACGGTGTCGACGCCAACCACGCCACCGACCAGGCTGGCAACACCGCTCTCATCCTCGCGTCTGAAGCAGGCCACGCCGAGGTCGTCGAAGCACTGCTGGCCGTGGACGGGATCGACGCCAACCGCGCCGACGACAACGGCTGGACCGCCCTCATCTGCGCGTCCCAGAAAGGCCACGCCGAGGTCGTCCGCGCCCTGCTGGCCGTGGACGGGATCGACGCCAACCTCGCCACGGACAGGGGCGCCACCGCCCTCATCTTCGCGTCCCAGGAGGGCCACACCGAGGTGGTCCGCGCCCTGCTGGCCGTGGACGGGATCGACGCCAACCGCGCCGACAACAACGGCGCCACCGCCCTCATCCAGGCATCCTGTGGAGGCCACACCGAGGTCGTCCGCGCCCTGCTGGCCGTGGACGGGATCGGCGCCAACCACGCCAACATCAACGGCTACACCGCCCTCTTCCTTGCGTCCGACAGGGGCCACGGCGAGATTGTTCGCGCCCTGCTTGCCGTGGACAGGATCGACGTCAACCACGTCAGCGCCCTCGGCAGCTCGGCCCTGAAGATGGCCGCGGCCAACTGGCACGTCACCTGCGTACGCGCCCTGGTCGCTGCCAAGGGCATCGACCTCAACCTCGCGTCGCAGATCGACGGGCACACGGCGCTCCACCTTGCCTGCGTTCACCGCTTCCTTTGCACCGCGAGGGTGGAGACGGTCGAGCTGCTGCTGACTGCGGGCGGCTGCCGCTTCCGGCGCACGCACGCCGGCAACACGCCGCTGGACATGGAGGCGGGCGACGTGCGCGTGCGCAAGGTCTTCGCGTCGGGCGTCGACTACTGGCAGCGCCTGCGCCACTGCGGCCACGGCTGGGGGATGAAGGAGGCCGTGATGACCGTGCTCCTCGTCCGGCAGCGTGCCGACCACCTTGACGCGGGCGCCTCCGTGTGCCTGCCCGAGGAGTTGTGGCTGAAGGCACTCGCCTTTCTGCGCAGCGCGGACTTCATGCCCCCTGCTGCGGTGTGTTTTCATTGAATGAAAGAAAGCACCGTTTGAAAGAAAGTGGGCGGCCACGCTGGCGCCCCGAGTGCCCCTCGCGGAACCGCTTGACGATGGAGGGCGTGCTGGTGGTGAGCGTGCTCACGGAGGTGCTGGGGGTGCGGGCGTTGAGCGCGCTGAGGGAGGCTTGCCAAACGGGTGACTATAGCAGCGTTGCACTTTTGCTTCGGGCCCCGACCAATTCGCTGCTTGTGGCGCTGCGCGAGGCCACGGCGGGCGGCGCTCCGCTTAGCGCGGCGTTGACGGGCGGCGTGCTTGGCGAGCGGCTTGGTGTTGAGGCGGTGTCTGGCCTGTGGGAAGCCTTCCGCACAAACGAGTTCAACGCGGTTGCTCGTGCGCTATGTGCATCTTCCAATCCGCTGCTTGTTGCGTCGAGGGCAGCCGTGTTCAAGCGCGCGTGTGCGCGGTGTGGCGATATGCCCCTTGTGCGCACGATGGTGGCGTGCGGGGGGGCCACCACGCACACTCCCGCCGGCGAGATGAGCTTGCTCCAGGCGGCGGTGATGAGGGACGACGTAGCCTTGGCGCGTGTGCTAAGTGAGAGCGGCGGGGGGGGGGGCTTGAATCACCGCGGCCCCAATCTCTGGACCGCGCTGTACATGGCAGCGCTGTTCGGGGCAGATGCCTTGGTGCGGCTTCTCCTCGAGGCCGACGGCACGGACCCCAACCTTGGGAGCATTAGCGGCCTCTCGCCGCTGCACGCGGCGTGTATGCGCGGCAACGCCAAGTGCGTGCGGCTTCTCTTGGAGGCGGAGGGGACGTGCCTCGACGAGCGGTGCGACCGTGGGGAGACGCCTCTCGTCGTAGCGGTGAGGCACGGGCACTGGGTGTGCGTCTACAAGCTCCTCTGCTCCGATGCTGACCCGAACAAGACCAACGCCACCGGCGCCGGCTCGGGCAAGTCATGTGCCCGCTTGTCTGCTGGCCAGCATGCGCCGCCGCCGTTGCCGCGGGCGCGCGTGGTTGCTTGCGCTGACCCTCACGAAGAGCCGCTGTTTGCAGACCACGCGAAAACGCCCCTCCACATTGCGTGCAACAGGGCGGACGAGAGGTGCGTGGCCGGGCTGCTGGGGGCGAGGGCGGACGTGAACATCGCTGCCGGCGGGTCTTGCGAGTTGGCGCTCCATGTGGCGTGCGACGTCGGCGACGAGGGCATCGTGCGACTCCTCATTGAGGCCAATGGGAACCAGAATGCGCAATCGAAGGACGGGAGGACGCCACTGTTTGTGGCCTGCGAGAAAGGCCACGTGGGGTGTGCGCGGCTGCTGCTGATGTCGCCCGGTTGCCGGCCCAACGTCCGCTGCAACGGGTGGACCGCGCTGCATTCGGCGTGTCGGCTGCACCCCAACCCCAACATCGCGCAAGTGTTGCTCGTGGGGGGTGCTGACAGGTCCGCGCCTAACGACGAGGGCGTCACCGCCTTGCAGATGGCCGTGCATCCCGTCATCCTCGCGATGTTCCGCATGGGCATCGACTACTGGCAGCGGCGCCGTCACGCGCAGCATTCGCCCGCGGCACAAGAAGTCGTGCGAGCGCTGCTGTGTGTGCAGCACCGCTTGGAGCGCGAGAACCCGTCCGTGACCGTGGTCCTACCTGTGGAAATGTGGCTCTTGATATGCACGTTCCTGCGCAGCGCTGATTTTGAACATCGAATGCTTTGATGAATACACACACACACCCCACCCCTGTGTCCCAATCCACCCTGCCGGCTGCGAACCAATGTAGAGGGCACAACCCTCAGAACCCTTTATTGGCGACATTGCGCTGGGTACGGATGCGCGCGCTCCAGCGCAAGCAGGTGGGGCCGCATGCACTCGACGCTGCAATAGCGAGTGCCGCAGCAAGTGCACTTTGTTCTAGTGTGCGCGAAACATGTTGCACATATCCGGTTGGCATAGCGCGTTCGGGTGCGGCAACCACAAGGCTTCCCAGCGGGGTGGCGCAGAGCTTGCCCCGTCGCGACCGGAGGGCTCCGCTCCCTCTTCGTCCTGCACAACAGAAGCCGCCGCCATTGTGATGGAGGTGCGGCCATTAAGACTGGCGGCGTAGCAGAGAGACTAACACGGAGACAGGGGGGGCGTGCGCGCGAGGCAGGCAGGCATGTCGGAGGCGTGCGTGGGGGGTTGTGGTTGGGGGCGGGAGCCCGGCTAGGGGGAACGCGCCCGCAGGTGCGTGGCTTTGCGCGGCGGACGCGGCGGCATGCACGATGCATCCGCATCAGGACAGGGCGCGGCACCTCGGCCGTTTGCTCGGCGCGCGGCGTCCTTTGGCGGCGGCGTCTGTGCCGCTGTCGCCATCCTTGCCCGCGTCAGACAGGAAGCGGGTCGCGATCTCGTCGCCGTCGTTGTCGATCAGCACGCCGCTCGCATCCCAGCGATAGCGCTCGCCCAGGCCTGCGCGCACCGACGGCAGGGTTGCCACGCCGCGCCGCGCCACGTGTTATGCGTCCCGACTGGCTGGGCAAACACCGGGGCACCCCACGGTGCCGTACCAACGGAACACGGGTGGGGCCGCAGCGAGAGCGCGTGGGTGGGGGGTGGGTGCGTGTGCAGTGCACGACGCGCTTTGCCCCCACGGCCTGGCCACGGCGCCTAAGTCCTGTGCGGTGCGGCGGGTCTCTGACACGCGCCGGCTCGAGCGTGTGCTTGTGCGGGCGCGCGCACCTTCGTACTCGGTCCCGCCAAAGAACAGGACCAGCGTCCCCAGCTTCTTGTGCCTGTATATCGAGACAGTCTGACAAGAGAGAGCGAGAAACGTGGACGTGGGGACGTCGCGAGACGGGACATTGGTCAGATCACACGGGCGTTTGACAATCGCGGCCGCGCAGCGTTGCACGCGTGGTGCCGTGCCTTAACGGCCGGGTGGCATCGGCATCAGCGGCGGCATTCATTGCCGCGCCATCACACACGCGCGCACCATCGCTGCCATGCACCGATGGGCGCGTGCGCCGCAACACACCCTCCATGAGCCGTCCTCGTCCCGGACTTGGAGATCTTCGCGTGGCTTGAAGTAATCATCTGTCTGGAACAGGGGCGCCCCTGTGATGCCGCGTGTGCCTTGCCCCTCCGCGCTCTGGGGGTGGGGGCGGGAAGCAACGGCAACGGCGGCGTGCTCTGCCGCGCCTTGAGGTGACCGTGCACTCGCGATGTCGCCGTCCTCCGTGGCAACATCTGCCCGGGGCGGCGAGCTGGCGTGCACACAGGCCCATTGTGAGCGAGGGGCGGGTGTGCATGTGTGCAGACAGGCCCGTAGGGACGAAGCAGGCGGTTCCCTCCTTTTTCGCTCCGCTGCGCGCACAGCCGTGCAGCGCGAGGGCCAGCAGGGTTGCGCCGCCTCACCCCGCGTTGTGCGCCACACCCGCACATGTGTGCGCACGGGCTTGCGATGGGCCGCACCCGCGCTGCGAGCGGCAACCTGCGCACGAATGGTGTGCGCAGGCGCGTGCGGGAACGCAGGAGCGCGTGGGCGCTAGGCCAAAGGCTCTGGTCAGAATGCGCAGCCGACAGGGCGGCCGCGGGGAAGCAACCCTCCCCGCTTCCCCCGGCGGCCTCACATTGTCGGGAGGGGCGAGGCACCCCTCTGCTCTGCTCACCTCGTGGCGTACGCTAGAAATCTCTCAGTGGTCGTGGCCATGTCTGCGGGAGCGCTTGGCTTGGTGAGAGAGGGAGTGGGCAGCACACCAGGTTCGATTGCAAGATATGAATCATACAAGCCAAGGGGGCTTAGAGTTTGTGTAATGGACCCTTTATCACGGCAATGCGCTCAAGGAACACGCCACCCAACCACCATGCGTTTCCGTCACGCGTGCTGCTTCGACCAGGTGTGTGTGTGCCTTCGGGTCAACGGGATAAGGCACGTGTATGCAGCGTGGTGCCCACCAGTGAGCTGTATGCGTAGCGAAGCCGTGCCGTTTTGGTTCCCGGTGGTTACCCACAGCGTCCGATGCGTAGCGGAATCGCACAAGAGGAGGGCAGCATGTGCGGCCGAGGCACTCGTGCAGAAGAAGCCAGCGCTCGCGCCATCGGTGGTAAGGAGGGCACTGCTTGCCGTTGGGCGTGAGTGGAAAGGTGGTGGCGGGGTGGGGGGCTGGGCGCGCCTTGGCCTTGTGCCCGCTGTGCCCTGAGCAGTCCACACACGCCAGGCGGGGGTCCACGATAAGACGCGCGCGAGAGCACGCTTGTGTGAAAGCAAGCCGCGCTGCTGTGTGCGAGCCATTGCGGGCCGTGGCGTGAGCGCGGGTGCCCGTGCCCATGGCCCGCAGGTGCTGGCGGGGCCGTGTGTACGCCGTGCTCTGAGCATTGTTGCTGTGCCACACACACGCCAGGCGGCGGTGAAAGGTGCGGCGATCGTGGCAACACCCGTGTGAAAAGGTGAGCCGCGCTGCTGTGTGCGGCCGCGGCGAGCGTGCCGCGCCCCTGACCCGCGGGTGCTGGCGGGGTGTGTTCGTTCAGTCTGCACGTGCCGTGGGATAGGGGAGGCTGCCCCGCCCCACCTAGCCGACAGGGCCGGGCTGCGGGGCGCGCCGGCAAAGCAGCCCGCCCGTACGGGAGCGTCTCTCACACACCCTTCCTCCTCACCTCGCACTGACCTGTGGCGTGGGCGGTCTTCTTCCCCAGGCACGTCGCGGGAGGCGAGGCGCGTGGGGCGAGGCGCGCGCGGGACAAGGGTTGGGGGTCGGTCTTAATTGGTTCATCCTGTTCAATTGTGCCGGAATAAAGCAAAGCTCCGACCCACCCACAGAGAAGAGTCCCGCATCCGCGGCGCGGGTAGCGCGTGTGTGTGCGTGTGTGTGGTGCCTGCGCGCCGCTGTGGTGAGCAGCCAGGTCTCCTCCGGCATGCGCTGCAGTACGAGCACGAGTGCTAGACCCGCCTGATTGCCATGGAGACGTGCGTGCGGCTTTCGTTGGTGGCCTGGTTCGAGTTCACGCCCACGACCTGCGGGTCGCGCCGCCGGTCGATGGCCCGTGCGGAATTGAAGGTGCAAGGCAACGCGGACAACATTACGGCTGTGCCCACACCACGCCGTCTGCTTCACACAACCGAGACACAGTTGCCACGGCGGCACAACGATGGCGGTGCCCCCACTGTGGCTTGCCGTGCCGATCGTTGCGTTTGCGTCTCTTGTAATGGGAGCGTATGCGCGTGCGTGGTGTGTGGCATGCTCCCAACACGCGCCGGGGGAGGGCGAGCCCCTCTGCGGCCACGAGACGCACACACCCACCGCCCCACCCTCCCCTCACTCAAAGTCGGGATCGTAGTCGCGATGATCGAGGTACTTGCAGATCATCACCACCAACTCGCGTGGCACCACCGAGCGCCTGATGAAGACGCATGCCAAGGCGCGCACGGCAGATCGCAGCGCGGTGGGGGCGGCGCTGTGCGTTTGAGGGGTCCACGTGCACGGCCTCCCTACCCCCAGCCACGACAAGGCGAGCTCGGCGCGCCTGTCAAAGTCCTGCGCGTTGCAGGCCTTTGCGCGAAACATTGCCACGGCCAGCGCGCCGCCGGGGACGTCGACCTCGTCGCCGGAAGGAGTCCACGCCGTGACCCTTGATCCTTTGCGGTAGAAGACGAAGACGTCGGCGGGGGCGCTTCCCTTGCAGACCGCCGCCACGCCCCACGCACGCGTGTACTCGCCGAAGTTGCGCTTCTTGAGCTTTGCCATGACCTGTTTCGGCGTCGTCGACACGAACGTGGCTCGCTCGTGCCCATTAAAGAAGTGGCCGGCGTCGCCCGTGAGCCGCTTGTTGAACACCATGCTCCCGTGTGTGTTGTACACGTCGAGCCCGGGCACGAGTTCGGCCGGGCGCGCTTGCTTGTCGACCCACTCTTGTTTCTTAAGAGAATATACCGTTGTCTTCAAGAAGAAGCCCTGCCATGGCCGGTTCTTGTGCCGCCGCCCGCGCGCCCGATCGTGTCCGCCGCGCGAGCACGCCGACGGATATGTTGTGTGCGGAAACTTCGAAGAGTTGCACGTGCGGTTCTCACACTTTACCGCCACCTCGCCGGGCACAATGGCCCGCTGTTGGCCCGCCATGGCGCGCCTGTCGCGGTCGTACGCCCACACCACGATCTCGTGGCGCTTGGTGCCAGACGCGAGCGCCGCTTCGACCGCGGCGCGCGAGATGTGGAGGCACGGTATGATGCCCACCTTGTCCGCGTGATCGACGACGAACGTGCCCGGGAGGAAACCCTTCGTGACCATGCGGTCGGCCGTCTTGCACGTCTTCACGGTCATGCCCGCGGCACGGCAGCTCTCCTCCGTGGGCCGCCGCGGTAGGCAGTTGAGCTTCATGAGGGCCGGCATGTCGTCGCCGAGGGGCGCGAGCTGCGCATCTTCGCCTGCAATGCTCATTCTGTAGTCGCGCTCGGCCTTGCTGTTGCCCGCGACCACATATTTTGGGTCTCCCGCGTGGAGGCAGTAGATGTCGTCGGCGTACGTCTCAAGCATTGCTTTGAGGCCCGCCACGTTGACATAGATCCCGTCGCCTGCCCCGCGCAACCGCGAGGGTTCACATGTGAAGTACGTCGACTTCTTCGTGTTCTTCGCGCTGTCAACGCCCAGAAGGACAGGCTGGCTCTGGTCGCGAAAGCCTTGCGGGCCGCAGACGCGCATCGCACCAAACTTGCGGAACAATGCGTGTGGCCCCGCGTGTCTCTTTGCCATCGCCTCGCACGCCGCCGTGTATCTGGGGCAGCTGTGCGGAGCCCGATGCACAATGGTGTGCTCGACGTGCGAGTCGTTGTATGGCACGTAGACGACGTGCCCTTCGGCGATGGTCTTGGTCGCCACGACGACTATCTGGGCCACAAGGCCGGAGGTGTGCTCCTTCCGAAAGTCGGCGTTGCACTCACTCTTGATGTTCGTGTTGCACCGCGAGCCAATCATGCCCTCCTGCGGTTGCCTCCCGTCGATCGAGAATCCGCCCCCTGCCCCTATCAAGTGCGAGCGGGGCGCCTTAGGGTCATCCTTGGCCCACGTGCCGAGCACCCCGCCGTACACACCGATGACCTGGCCCTTGTGGATTTTGGTCGTCGCTTTCACGCCAAAGCCGGCACCTGCCGTCGCGTACACTGCGGCGCAGGGCTTGATGCCGCTTATCAGCTTAATGCTTTCCGCCTGCCACGCGGCCTGCATGGATGGGCAGAGCACGGGCGGCCCTGCCGACCGGGTCGTGGCGCCGCTGCGTCCCATGGCCTTGGCAGATGCGTTCGCGGAGGCCTGCGCAGGGGGGCGGGCGGTATGCAGGCGGGACGTGTTCAGGTGCCGCCAGCAGAGATTGTGCGCAGCAGCACATCGGCCGCGCGCAGGCACAGACGCACGAGCCGGTACGTTGCGCGCCACCCTCGCCAAAAACGACGGCGGCGCTTGCGAAAGATGCTTGGCACCGAAGGCAACGTGGTGGCACGTGCGCGAGGCGCAGGGAAGGGGCAGGAGGCGGGGGGGGGGAGGCGAGCGCGAGAACAAAGCAAACGTCGCAGTCACCCTGCGTCATCGGGCCGCTGGTCCGACGGTGGCGCTTGATGGCATGGCACCGTAGGCAATTTTGCAACACGTGCGCACGGAGCAGTTCGGCTGCGGTGCGCCGCACGCCGCGAGCCGTCCTCCGCCACGCGCTGTGCTTGGCCACCACCCGAGCGTGTGCAGGTGCCGGCCTTCAAGGCGCGCTGCACTCTTAAAAAAAACCACTCACACAGGCACACGGCTTTTTGGGGAAGGGGGAGCGAATTATGTGATTCCGTACGCGTCTGATTTCTAAGATTTCTGAGATCCTGACTGTCCGACCTGAGACTCACGTGCGCGGCGCTATCTCTGAACATGTCCTAATTTTAGACAACGTGCAGGATTGCTTATCTGTTAACATGCACACAAGCATGCTTGAATTTAATTTTTTTAAGCACATTGTCACAGCACCATGGCCCACTCCCGCCGCCACCAGTTTCGTGCCACTTTGAGGGACGAGACAATCCTGTCCTTCGACGTTGAAGCCTCCCACGGCGGGTGCGACCAACCCCTCCCGTGGTGCGGCAGCACCCTGCGCCTCGAAGAGCGGCAGGGGCCACTCATCTTCAAAACGTGGCCGCGGTGCACGCCCGCAGCAGGCCGCGGCACGCTGTCACTGCGCTTCGAGAATGTTTTTGTCAACGGCTGCGTCCAGGATCCCACCAACCCCAAAGACAACATGCGCCACGGCAACAACGTCGTCGTCATCTGCTACATTTTTCTTGAGCAGGTCGCGCAGAGGCCCGCCAAGCTCGCCCGCATACTGTCCGGCGACCTCGTCCTCAACGTGCACATCGGCGACACCACAGCACGAGGTTGCAAGCGCCAGCGTCTGTGCGAACGCCCAGATGTGCCACAGACGACCACGCACTTTCCCAGCACGTCGCGGCTTGCTCCGGATCAGCCCCCATCCTTTTGACCAACACTTGGCTTCAAATAAATCAGCGAATGACTCCCACCCGATCACTCTTGGTGCCATGCCCGCGTGCGTTGACGTGAGCGATTTCCACCCCGCGTTCTGCGTGTCCATGCAGGAAGTGTTGGTGCGGGTCACGTCGCGCCGTGGCCGCGTGTGCGACTTCGTGTCGTGTGTGCGCGGATCGCGCTGCTACGTGTCCGCCACGGTGTACGACCACGCCCTGTGGCGTCGCTCGTTTGTCGCGGCGACTCACGAGGCGACCCTCGTGTGCGGTGTCGACTTTTGCTGGCGCGAGACGGGTGGGACGACCTACTTGTGAAGAAGTGGCGGCCTGCGTGTCGCCGCTGCGTGCCACCGCAAGACGGCGTCCACTTGCCACACGTACCAATCGACGGCGGCGTGCGCGAGCGCGCCCGCTGCGTCCTCTAGGGGCCGGTACGAAAACGTGAGGAGAAACCTCCCCTGGCCCTCACTCGCGGGCATCGGGAAGCCAACGTCGTCGTTCGTCGCGCACTCGATTGCCCTGTAAGCCGCGTACGTTCTGACGCGCACGGCCGCGCTCACGAGCACCGCGCGCTCGCTGTAGTCGTCAATTCTGAACAGCGGGTCGACCCACGCCACGTCGCCGTCCGCCACGCCTGCGGCGACGAGGCCGGCGCGCACGTCGCGCGCCACGCCGCGCGTGATCACCTCGAGGGTGGCGAGCTTCAAGTCGAATGAGACGGATGCGACCGGCGCCCCCGCTGCGCCGCCGGTGAGGGCGAGCAGAGCCGCGCAGAGTGCTGGCGCGAGCATCGCGGCCAAGCATGGCCGGCCATGTCCCCCAAATACCATTACAACACGCCCCGACCAGATGGTCCACCACGTGCACGAGTGCAAGGCGATGGGGTGCCACCACGCGCGGTGCCGCGGCGCTCACGCACTCCACCGCTTCGTCGAAGCGCAGCTGCGGATCAATGCACGGCCCAACCTGCGCATCAGTGTGGCGCAGCACGCGCGGCTGCGCGCCCTCTGCGCGGAAGCGGGGGAGGAGTGCATCGCCGTGGGTCGTTGTTGAATTTATGGGAGGCATTGTCAAGGTCTGAAAAGGTTCTGAGCACTGGCGCGCCCGCATGCGAGGCAGTGCCCCCGGGATTCGCGCAGGGAGCACCTCGGCTTGCACTCGACCAGCGTGCGCGCGCTAGTGTCCATGGGGAGTCGCCGGTGTGCGCAATGGCGCCAAACCGGCACACACATGGCGCAACCGCGCACGAGCCGCGCGCAATCGGCGCACGTGATGATCAGCGGCCCGGTGCGGAGCTGTTCCTCACACGCGCTGCAGGCCGGCACGCCGTCGATGCCCGGATTCGTGGGCGCTCGCTCTCTGCAGTGCCAGCACGTGCGCGGGTCGCGGAGCAATTGCTCCGCCCAGTGGAGCCTCTTGTTGGAGGGCGTCGTTTCGTCAACCCGGGTGTCACTCGAGGCGGGGCTGTTCAGCGTGGGTGTGTGGGCACCGTGGTCCATGGTGGCGACGGAGACGGGTGAGAGGCGGAAGCGGGGGGGGGGGGGGGGGGGGGGGGGGGGGGGGGGGGGGGGGGGGGGGGGGGGGGGAGTGGCGAAATGGAAATTTGGTTGTTGCTTGGCGTTCACGGAGTTGGATCATTGAAAAAAACACCTCGATCAAATCCACACGCACGCGCGCCAAATTCAAATCACGATTGACATCGAGCTTGCGTGATCCTTTGGCGTCTGGCAACGCACGTGTGCTACGCGAACGCGGGGCGCGCCGCGTAGCTGCACACCTCGATCGACTCGTTGTAGAACCACAGGCGGTGCTCGCGGAGCCGCGCCATCTTGTTGTCGATGCCGGTGATCCAGTTGTTGTGGAGTGCCACGAGGGTGGTGTGCGGCCGTGGGTCGTCCCAGTGGGCGCCGAAGGCCCCCGCCGGGTACAGGCGCCGGTCGAGGAAGGCGACCGCGAGCGTCCCGTTGGACGTCGAGTGGTACACGCACCCCGCGTTGCCGACGCGGCGCGCGCCCTCCTTGCCCCCGCAGAGGACGTGGTAGAAGCTCGGCTGCTCGGTGAGGCGCGACGCCCGCGCGTGCTCGACTATCGCCCGCAGCGCCTCGACGGAGGCGGGGGTCGAGCGCACGCGGTAGAGGCCGCTGTTGATGCGGAGCGCGCCGTTCGCCGCCGCCTCGCCCGTCGGCGCGTTGCTCTGCACGACGATGTCGGCGGGCATCGCGGCGAAGCGCGGCAACAAGTTGGCGAACCACACGACGTCCGTGTCGCACCACGTCACGTCGATGCCGCGCTCGACGATGGCAAGGACGAGTTCGCTCTTGAGCTTGGTGACCCGCCGGAACGCGCTCGAGCCGTAGCGCATGTCGTCCCCCGGGCGGTATGTCTCGCGCGGGCGGTAGAGGAAGACGGGGAGGCCCATGCGGAAGCCGTACTCGTACATCTCTTCGTCCCACGCCGCGACGACAAGCTGGCCGTAGAGGCCGAGCCGGCGGAGGTTGCAGACGAAATTCATCGCCATGAGCCTGTAGTTGTAACTCATCCCCGTGACGACGACGTGGCCGTCCCTCGGTGCAGCCAGGAGGAGTTGATCGAGCGTGAACGGCAGGCCGGGCGGCGAGCCCGGGCGCGGCACGGCCGCGACGTCGTAGCGGTGCGCGTCCTTGCTGACGCTGCCACACACGCGCACGTCCGTGCGTGTGCCGCGGCGCGACGTGACCTTCATGACCTTCGGGTCCGTCTGGGTGGCGAGCGCGTACGGCGCGTGCTCGCAGTGGCAAATCCCCGGCCGCGCGCGCCGCACGATGCAGACCCGCGGCGAGCGGTCGAGGCACTCGACGAGCTTGAGGGGCGCCGCGAGCGCCGTGCCATCCTGGTTCGTGTACGATCCCTCCCGGATCGCGAGGTGCACGTTGTGGTAGATCTGCCAGTTGGTGTCTTTGCCCGACTGCCAGAACGTCGAACTGTTCGTGCCCCGCGCGCCCGCGACCACTTTCCCCGTCGTGGTGCGGTACGCGTGGCGCACGTGCACCACGGTGACGGCTCCCGTGCCGTCGACCACCGCGCGGTGCCCCCCGGCGATCGCCTCATGCACGATCCAGTTGTCGAACTTGCTCTTGCCCCTAATGAACGGAGGCACGTGCCCCGCCACGAGGGGCGCACCCCCCGCCTCGTTCCACGCGAAGTAGTCGTTGCCGCCAGCCGTGTGCAGCACGCCGGTCTCGCGCGCGTGCTGCACGAGGGCAGCGTCCGTGTACCGCGGGTCGTCGGGCCGCAAGCTCGCGGGGAGCGCCTCGACGTCCGTGCGCGCCCCCGTGAAGAACCAGGCGCCGGGCAGGTGTGCCTCGAGCCGCACGATCGCGTCCGCGAACGACTGGGTGAGGAGAACGTCGCTGTTGACGATGACGTTCACCGCCCGCCCGCCGCGGCGCGCCACGTCGATCAGCGACCCCGCCAGCGGCATCTGCGCGCTGTTCATGTCGAGGCCGGCGGCCACGCCGAGGCCGAACTCGGCCGCGACCCGCGCGTAGCCGGTGCCAGCGCCCACAAGGACTACCCTCGGCGGCGGGATCAGCCGCAGGAAGGAGGCGATCGCGAGCCGCTGGCGGTCGTCCGCGGGCCCTACGAACGGCTCGGGTGTGATGTAGATCGCCCATTCAAGGGCGCGCTGCGGCGTGGTGGGGGTGCCGCGGCCATGCAGCCCCCCAACAACAAGGAGCACCGCAATCGCCAGCGCGGCACCGAGGCGAGCCCTGGCGCGCGTCATTGCGGCGAGTGGTGTCGTGCGTGCGACCTCGCGTGTGCAGCGTGCCCCTGCTGACCCGAAGTAGACACACCGCCGTGCACAGGTTCATTTCGTTCGAGGCGGCTGATCGAGCGCGCGCGGTGACGGCAAACGCGGCACAATGAGTGAGCGAGTGCGGGCCGTCGATTGACAGAGAAGTGTAGATTTATGTATGATGACTGTAAGACTCACAGCGCCTTTTGCCGCGGCCGCGTTCGCGTCCCGTCCGCGCGTAGAACGCGTTATTTTCGCGGCGGCGCGCTTTGCGTATGAGATCCGCCAGGTCCTTGGAAAATTTGTACGCTTTCGCGTGCGCATTGAAGCGTTTGACACTCATCGCCGCGAAGGCCGCGATGGCTTCGTCCGTCCGTTGCCGCATGTCGTTGACAGCTTTGATCAAGCCGGGGTCGAGTCCGTGCCTCGCCGCGTGCACGTTGAACCGTCTGTCGTTCATCGTGGCCATGCCCGCGATGCACCGCAGGCGGTCGGATTTGGGGCACCTCATCATGAAACGCGCGCGCACCTGTGCGCCAACGCGACTTCTAAATTTTGAGGTCCCTTGAGCACTGAGTCTAATTTTAGAGTCTCGCGTTGATGCTGAAAGGCGATGTGTGTCAATAATAGATTAGTGAGTTGTTCAGCCCTGACATCTTACAGACGAGCTGCGGAAGCGGGGTGCGCGCGCTGAACACGGCTGGCCCGTAGATCGCCCGGTGCGCCCACGCGGACGCAAGGGAGTTCAGGGCCGCGTACTCGATGGACTCGTCCCACTCTGCGTAGTGCATCCACACGGTCTTGCCGCCTTCGGTCTTGTGAGCCCAGCGGATGGCGCCGACGCTCTCGAAGACGGCCGCTACGTTGCTCTGCGCGATTGGCCGCGGCGGGTGGCCGGCACGCAGGAGGAGCGTCTCTAGCATGGCGCCGGGCACGACACTGTGATCGTGAGGGAGTTGGCAAAGCGGACAAGCACCTCGGTGACGCCGACGGGGACGTCGACCTCGGACCGGGTGGGCGTCGGTGTGGCGCAGGCGGTGATCGCGGCTGCCGCCTCCTCGGCGGTGACGTCGAAAAATTCGCGGTTGGGCGCGACCCGCGACGCGGCAAGCCGCTCGAAGACGGCTTGCTCGACCTCGCGCGGGTTGTCGACAGAGACCGATTCGTGGACGACCTCGAAGGGCAGCGGCACGGAGGTCGTGTTGAGGGCGGCAGCACGGTCCGCCGCTCGCCCGTGGGTGAAGCCAACCTTGATGCCCGTGACACCTTTGCTGGCAAGCGCGTAGACCCTCCCCGCCGTGGGTGCCGCGTTGTCGTGGTGGTGGCACGTCGCGGCGCCGTTGCGCGCGCGGTTGCGGCAGCGCGGGCCCGCAAGGGTGGTGGCGGTGCACAGAGCGGCGTTCATCTCGGGCGTGGTCGGGGCAAGCGGCGGCGCCAAATATGGTGCGGATTTGCTTCGTGGCGGGCGGCGCCGAGGAGGTGTGCGGCATGGTGAAGGTCGCCGGTTGGCTCGAGCTGGACTACACCGGCGCTCGCTGGAAGGTGGTGTGCACGGCGGTGATTGGCGACGAAAAGCAGTGGTTGTTGCGGCGCCGCGAACGAGCGCGCCGCCGCAAACGAGCGCGCCGTGTGCGGCGCGCGGGTGCGGATGAATGGGTTTTGGTGAGCGGCCACCCGCTCGTCGCACCCCGTGCGAGCGGCGTCGTGGTGACGCGGGAGGTTGCGCCGCTTGGGCGCGTGGGCCGCGCTGCGCTTGCGCTGATCTGAATCGTTGTTTTTTTTTGTAAATGCATTGCCTGCGGAAGAATGCCAACCAACCTCACAATGCATCGGCGCCGCACGCCTCTACGCCATAGAACGGGCTCTGTGCGGCGACCATGCGCGCGACGTCGAGCCGTGTGAGCTCCGCACGCCATGGGACGACCTCGAGCACGCGCGCCACGAACGACACAGCCGCGTGCGCGGTCAAGTTGCGCCTGGCCGCGTCGATGACGCCCGCCATGGCCAGGATCGTGGGCGCGTCACGCGCTCCCTTGAGTTCGGAGCCCGCGCACCCGTGGAAGCCGGCGGTGCAGTTGCCGACTGGGAGGCGCACGCGGGCCTCGTCGAGCGTGTCGCGGAGGGCGCGCTCGAAGAGGGCGTCGGGTTTGCTCGTGTTGCGGATGTGCGCGCACCAGTCCCACACGCTGAAGTAGTGCCCGCGGCCACAGCCCCCCACCCCGTCGCTCGCGCCCATCGTGATGAGCGGCAGCTTGAGCGCGGGCATGTACGAGATCCCTGCGCTGGAGATGACGACGACGAATGCGCAGGTGCACACGATGGCGCCGATCGCGTAGCGGATGCCATGCGCCATGGTGCCGCCTGCGCCCTTGGGCGCCCGCCCGCGAAATACACTAGTAGATGAGGAGCGACACCGCGTTGTTGGCTTTGTCGATCGCGGTGACGTAGCCGATGCAGCGTGGGTTAGTGGCACGCGACGATGCCAAGTCGAAACCCTCGTGGTTGCCTTTGGCTCTCACGAGTTGGACGAACCCGCGTGTTGTGTGCGTGGACGCGACCGTGGTGAGGCCACGCACACTCAGGGCAACGTTCGACAGCGCGCGCGGCTTTTTCGTGGCACGCGACCCCGCATCCAATCGCCCGTCATAGGGGGCGATGGTCACACCAACGAGTTGCAAGTCCGAATCGTGACGCGGTATGTTCGCGTTCGACTTTTCCGACGTCACTTCACCGCCATTCATCGCAACGCAAATGGTGTGCGCGGGTGTCTTCTCTCGCACGTGAGTGTCCATCGTTGCCATTGCAATGATCTGCTGGGCGGTCCCGAGGCACGTGTTGCGCGTGCTTGTGAACGGCATGGCGGCGCGCGGCGTGCGCCCACCGCCGCGAGTGGCGAAATACACACCAGGGCGTATTAGGCACCCCATCGCTGCACCGCCACGCCGCCACGATGCAGTCGATACAGACGTTTTCAGTCGCGGGATACCCGTCGTCTGGCGGCCCCGCCGGCAACGGTGTGTACGGGCGCCACCTCACGGCCGGCGCGCCACCGAGCTACCGCGGCGGCCCGGCCGTCACCGCCCTCTCGCTCACACTGCCCAACCTCGCAGCGGACACAGTCGCGCTCCGAGTCGACGAAGCAGTAGGCACACCCAAAGACTACCGCGTTGGCACCATTGTTGCGTTTTCACGCGACAAAGACACGTTGACTATGACCCCGATTTCTTTGAATGTGACGCCTACGCTCAAAAATCTGAAGTGGATCAGTGTGCTTGTGAGCGTTCCGGTCGTGTGCAAGCGACGAGGCACTCGAGCGAGCGGCAGTCACTTCGCGTGCAACGTGACGGCGGCAGTGCAGAACGCGGTGACTGTGCACATTCCCCCGAGCGACAGTGCACGCATCAAGGATTTGGCCACGTCGGAGCGATTCACCTTCACCGTGTTTGATGACAGCGATGGCACTGCATGGCAACGCAACGTGACCGTCCTCGAAAGGTACAACGCCGTGCTTGAAACGATGCGCTGTGACCTTGGGGGGATCACGTGCATGGAGTACGACGACGACGACGCCTACGCCGACGGCAAGGTGCTCGCTTACACCCTAGGCGGGCTCCGTTACTTCGTCAAACGGTGAACCTTAGGTGACGAACGAAGAGGACTACGGGGGTCGCGGCGTTTCGTGTCAGTGACCCGTGTAATTCTTGCCAATAAACTGAAGTTCAATCAGTGCCTTCAGCGGAGGTGCGGCTCCGTGCGGGTGGGCGCGGCGCGCCACGCAAGGAGCGCCTCGGCGCGCTCGTACACGGAGTGAATCCCCTTGCCGCGGGTCTGCACGCTGTACGCGCTGAGCTTGTCGCGCGCGTAGGCGTGGTCGTGCGCGACACAAGCGTCGTTTTCAAAAACGGCCGCGTGGGGGAACCTGGCGTCGGGCGCCTCGAGGGCGACGACGTCATGGGCGTCGAGCTCGGCGCCCACGTCGCGGATCACGCGGATCGCGGTGACGACCTGCCCGTCAACTTCGGTGGTGTTGGCGTAGACGACGACGCCGTCGGCGAAAACGAGTGCCATGGCCGCGTGTGTGTGTGCCCGCGGTTGTGGCGCCCTTCCCCCCCCCGCCACACGGTTGTGTGTATATAAGCCGCGCGCCACCCACGGGCACCCAACATCGGCCGCGATGGCCCTGCCCGCATACGGCGTCGACACCGAGACGCTCGTGGACGCCCCGCAGTGCAGCGCGAGCGGCGAGTTCTGTTTCCTGTGCGCCTTCGAGCCGGACGCCGTGGCCGAGTCGGACGCGTACACGTCGCTCGTCGAGCTCATCAGCGACCTCGTCGACGCCAAGCGCGAGATTCCCGCGATCGTCCGGACCGTGTCCGCCGCGTACGAGCGGACGGTGCGGCGGACGATCTCTTACACGCACCCGGACACAAACGAAATCGTGCCCGCGCCCGAGTGGAGCCACTCGAGCATCCGCCGGCACCTCCTGTTCAGCGAGCAGTTCCCGGGTCTGTTCCACGGAGTCGTGACGTGCATGCTGCACTCGATCATCATCCGATACAACGCGCGCATGATCGACGCGGAGACGAACGAGCCGATCGAGGAGAAGCGGCGGGCTTTCATCGACACACTTGGGGCGCTGCAGAAGTGGGACGCCGGCGCGGCGAAGGAGTTCAAGCGGCGGCGGCGGTGACGGCCGAATGCGATGGGCGTGTCGCTCACCGCCGCTGTACTCGTTCTTGGAGTGGGCACGTTCGTGGGCAAGTACACAACGTCGCACTACACGCGTGCACTCGGCGCGCGTGTGGTGCTGATCGTGCTGGTCGTGGCCGTGCTGGTCGCGCCCCTCGACTACGACGCGTGCTCGGCGTGGCAGTTTCCCTCGGGCACGGCGATCGGGTCGGCTTTCATCGTTGTGATCTGCGAGCTGGTGGGGACGGCGTCGAACACCGTCTGCGGTGTCGCGGCGTGCACAAGTGCGCTGCTGTTCGCCCTCGCCAGCGCGCGGCACGATGTCGAGAGCGGGTGCGGGGCGGCACTGTTTGGGCTGAGCGCCTCGGGCCTTGCGCTCGCGTCGGCCGCGATTGCCACCGCGTGAGACGCGCGCCATGGGCGACGCCGACGAGTATGGCCAAGATGATGAGACAGGGGACGACCCGTCGGATGACTTGAACGTGATGGTCGCGCGCTTCAGGCGAGCGAATACGGCGATCGGGGATTTGTGCGCGACGATGTGCGAAGAAGCAGCCAAGGTGCAAATGGCCGCCGAATCGGAGGATGACGCTGCAAAGGGCAACACCACGGGGGCGGCCCTTTGGGTGGTGCGACTAAACCTCGGCGCGGTCATGAGCGACACGTACCTGAGTGTGGTGTTCGACGTGTACGCGGATGCAACCGGCTTCTCGGGGATCGGCGCAGCGATGCCTTATCTCGGTGAAGGCGGCAACGGCCTGCGTTTCGCGTATGCGTACCCGCCCATACTGTTAGACGTTGTCTGTGAAGTGTGTTCCTTCGATGATCAAGACACGCACAAGTGGGATTACGCGATGCGTCACGCGGCTCTGATGAACTCCGCTGTCCTGCATAGCAAGCCGAAATTAAGAGGAAGAAACGTATCGCTTTGCAAGTTGCCGGCAGCGTGGGGTAAAGGCCGGGACGAGATCACTGTTTTTGAGGAAGCCCCCGCGTCCTTCCGCGACTACTGCTGCGCCGATGATGCGGGTGTAGGGACTACGTTCGACGCTCTGAGCATCCGCAGGCCTCTGGTGGCGTACGGCGTGCGGGTCCTCAAATCGCAAACAAAGGCGGCGGAGGGGTTAGCCGCGGTGACCGCTTACCTGACAGAACTCGTGCCCAACAGCCTGCACGTGAAGCAGCAGCTGGCCATGGCGCGGGGCGGGGGGGGCGCGACTGCCGCGGGCCCCGCGCCGTGGTCGAAGATCACCGAGATCAACCAGGCGGGGCCGGTGGCCGGCGTGCACCCCGACAACATTTACTACTTTGTGTCGGAGGAGCAGATCGACACGGCGGTCGTCGGCCTCGCCACGACCGCGTCGATGCTCGGCACGTGCACACACCTCGCCTTCGAGCACGCTCCGACGATTTTCGAGCCGTCGGCCGACGCGGACGCGGCGGCCAAGCGCACCCGCGCCATCAAAATGACGCGGTCGCTGCCGTCGGTGTGTGTGGCGGTGGCGGTGGTGACGTACGAGTTCCTTGGCCGCGACGCGTGCAGCGGGGGGCGGTCGGGCGACGTGGTGTGCCCCCCGTTTCTAGTCAACAACCTCGCGATCCGGCTCCGGCCCGACGCGGTCTACGTCGGGGGAGAAGGCACCGACGACGTCCGCGCACGTGCGCTCGAGTTGAAAACGGTGTGGCGCAAGGGCGGCTTCAGGCCGCCGGCGGGCAGCATGGTCTCGCGCGACGTAGGCGAGGCAATCCAGGCGTACGCCCAAGGCGTCGGTGTCGCGGCGGCGTACGGCGCGCAAAATGTCGAGGCGGACCTTGTGCACGCGGTGGTGCCCTACGTCGCAAACCCCAAGACGGTCTCGTGCTACCGCGCCAGCAAGACACTCGCCCTGAAGCACGCGACCGCCGAGCTGCAGTGCATGCTCCTCAAACCGAAACGTAGCAATGCCGTGACAAATTACTCCGTCGGCCTTGTCTACGTCGAGGCCGGCGGAAATGACGACAAGTTGGACATAAGCAGCGATAATGAGCTGTTCACTCTTCTGCAGCATGGTCACTTTGAGATGCGGTTGAGCGCGGCTGCGTACAAGCACAGGAAGGTTGAGGTTGGCAGCGTCAAACTACCGCCAACGTACGTCAAAGACGACTCCGAGTTGAGCACCAAAGACGGCGTGGAGTGCACGCCAAACTCCACAATTGCTCACTTTCGCGACTACGGCGCGCCGAGTGCAATCATGAGGCAACCAAGTCGTCGCGATGGGCAAGTCACGCGACCTGCTGAATTCCGCAAAGCCACACTCTACGCCCTGGCGAAAGAACACGGCCTCCCGCTCAAGAGCCTTGCAAAAGCCAAGACGATGATACTGTCCAGTGTTCTCGACAGCGCGGGGATTGACATCAAGGACATGGACGACGCCAACCGAATAGCTGCTACCAAAGGCGTCGACAAATTTAACACGTCCTCCGCCCAAGGCCGGTACGACACGCCCGTGTACGTGCCCTACGACGGGTACTGTTTCGCGCACGACCCAACGAGCGTCGCTGAGCAGCCGGACATTGGCGGCGATTACGTGGCCACTGCAAGAAGTGAAGACGACCCGGGGGCGAGTGCTGTGGCCGGGTATGCGCGCGCGGGGTCGAACCTCGTTCGAAGAGGCACGCCGAACACGGTCGAAGGCGTGAATGCCCAAACGCTGGAGTTCGTGGGCAAGCTCGTCCAACTTGGCACATCCGGCCTCGGCATATAAGGGGCACCGGCGTTTGCGGCGGCATGCGAGTGGACCGTCCGAGTTCCACCATGGCGCAGTATTTTACCTTCATGCTGGCGACCGCGGGGATGGCCCTGTCGGTCGTGTTCACGATTCACGTGGCCGACCACGGCGCCTTCCCGTTCATCACCGCCACCATTGGCGGCGTCACGCGCGAAATGGGCCCGAACATGCCCGGGGCCGAGTGCGCGATGGGCCACGACACCTACGTGCCAACGAAGCTCGGGTGCGGCCGCCCCGAGTCGTCGGGGAGCCCCACAGACGATTGGACGTGCGACGGGCGCGCGGTCGCGCTGCCGCTAGCATCATCGTACACGGTGGGCGAGGCCGTGGGCGCGTGCGCCAAGGCGTGCAAGGCGGCCCCGGGCACCAAGGTGCTCCAATTGTCAGAGCCCGCGGTCGGTCTCACGACGACCGCGCTCGATGCTTTCAAGGCGGATCTCCATGAAAAGCAGGACGGCGCTGATTGCAGCAGCGGCACGCCGCCGACGCCGACGTCGGGGCCGGTGAGCAACAACACGAAAAAATGCGCGGAGGCGTTCAACGACATGTTTCGCGGCGCGTGCAGCCTCGAGAACCAGCAGCGCGTGGTGGGGTCGATGCCGAAATCGAGCACGTACATCACCGTCGGGAGCCTCACACCGACTTACAAATCAACAGTCACCACCGACATGATCAGCGACACCCCCGGTGTGGCTAACCCAATGAAATTCGTCCCAGCGGGGGCAACACCAGCATGCGAGGGGATCGTCGAGTACGTGTTCCTAAGCCAAACTGAGCAAGTCAAGGTCATGGACTACAAAGACAGCCAGTTCGTGACCCTTCAAACAAAAGGAGGTACGGCCACGCCCAATGGTGTTCTTGGGCGGGAGATCTTTGGCAAAGGAATGATTAGCTTGACCACGAGCAATTTCAACAGTGGGGACGGGCTTTCGGACAACTCACAAATTGGTGGCCACTGCCTCAAAGACCAAGGCGTTTGGTCGATTCGAACCAGGACTAATCAAGATGACAAAGCGCCGCTGTACATTTTAGACGGCACCCCGGGGCAAATTCCGAATGGGTACGCATACGACAATGGCGCTGATGGCCAGGTCCACGGGAAATCCGTGTCGTGGTGCAACATGCCCATCGGGACTGCGGGAGATGTATACGCGACCGAAAAAAAGGTCTCGGACTTGTTCGTCGCGTCAGCGGCAAAAGACGCTGAGGGCCGTCCGACTGCTTGCGCCAGCGGAATCCCGAGAGCCCCCAAAACCGAGAGCGAGGCGCTGCTCCTTCAGACGTTTTATGAGCTGAACGGAGCATCGTTCCAGTTTTATACAGATTCCACCGCGAGCGCAGTGTTGACAAAAGCTTACCTCCCTGCAGAGATCTCACAAGACGTGGTCAACACGGTGTGCACGGTGGACAACCAGTTCGTAGGCGACCACACCATCGGCGAACTGCTCGAGGAAAACCCGACCTTGAAGTGGCAAACCACAAATCCAGGAGCAGGGGCCAACGGCGAGATAACACTGGCCGGGTCAAACCTTCTTATGCGGCGAGTAAGCAAATTCGCCATGTTTGGCAAGAACACGGCCGTGAGACTGCACACGTTCGATGCGATGACGGATAAGTGTGGCAACACATGGGCAACCGCTCGAGATGGTGTTGTGACAGGTGATGCTGCCGATGTGGCTGTTTACTTTTCGATCAACACCGACGTCTTCACTGGCGCCGTGCAATCGAAGATCTTTGACCACGGCTCGCTTGTCAAGGCTGCACTCACCGACACAACATCGCTCACGGGTGTCAACGCAGCTAACAAAGCCGGACTTGAAGGCCACATCTCATCAGGAACGCGCATGACCCTTGCGGGGTGCGACGCCGACCAGAGCGCCGCGTACGAGCGTGGGACGGCACTAGAAACGTTCCAATTCCAGGACGGCCAATTCAGGAAATCCGACCCGATCTCGACGCAGATCTTTCACTGCCACTCAAAAATGACGCCGGAGGCAAAGCGAGCAAAGGAGAAGGCCGCAAACACCGCGATTCATGATGGCATCAAGGGTTTCCCACAGTTCGCGGACGCCGAGGTGTCGTGCGAATGCCTCAACACAATCACTCCCACGCTCATTCAAACCTCGTACCTGTTTGCCGAAAGCCCTCAGACGCTGAACGAAAATGCTGACAAACGCTCGTACGCATACGGAATGCAGTGTCGGGTCGACACCACGCAAACCGTGTACGGCTTCAATGACCGACGCCAAGCTGCCATCACAGGATACAGTGATGACCCGAATAAGGCTGCTATCCTTGGAGATTTCGTTGGCTTGCAGCTCCACAGCAATGCGAGAACTGACACAGCCTCAAACGAAGCCGCCGACCTGAGCATGGTTGTTTACAAGCCGTGGTCCTCGGGGGACTCGCGGTGCGCCACGTGGGCCGCGAGCGATGAGTACAAGTATGACGCTGGAGACGGGGACAACGTCAAAAATAACAAAAACCGCAAGGTTGTCACGGCCTCCGCGCCGAGCGCAGGGATACGCTCCGCGCACTCAAGCGGCAAGCACCGGGTGATGTCGACGTTTGCGCCGAGCGGTGGCGTCGACTTCTCGTACGCGCTTGGCGAGTTCAAATTACACACCGAATACGCCACGGACTCCACAGCGCCTGCACAGTGGAAGACTACAGCGGCGGGCCTCAAGTTCCCAACGTACGCGGAGTACGCCGCCTCGCTCTACACGTACAAAATCACGTTCACGAGAGACAAGGACAAGGCCGTGCAGAAAACAACACCCCTCCGCTGGACTAGCACGGCAAAGGAGATCGCCGACGCGGTCAACACGGCGCTTGGATGCCCTGCAAACTCAGCGCCAACGGAGGATGGCCATTGCCCGGCGGTTTCTCAAGCCCCGCGGTACGAGAGGTACGTCTTGGCTGGGCAACCCGACAATGGTGCGCCGCTTGTCGACGGCGTGCACATCGACACAGGGTCCGCCAGCGTCAAAATCACCGTCCGCCTCCGTTCGCAAGCCGCCACGCCGAACGGCCAGTACGGTACGGAGAATCTCAAAACAGACCTCTACACCGGGCTCAAGATCACCATGCAACCTAATGCCCCAGCGGCGGGCGCGACGGGGACAGCTGCTGAGAAATGCTCGATTCCGTTCGGCATCAACACCGGTAAGACCGCGTTCGCACGGGTCAGTTCGCCTGGCATCTCGACAGACACCTCAAACTTCGGGCTAGCGGCCTGGAACTTGGCGAGTGGTGATGGGTCGAATGAAATGATGCTGATGCACACAGAGCTCGGCGTGCGCAGTTCCGAGGTGACGCGACCGGGCAGGTCGACGACCGATTGGAGAGCGACTAGCCGCATGCTGGGGAACACGATCGGCGACACCGCAACCCCCAAGTTCTCCGCGTACTTGCAATGCTCGGCGTCGTACGGGGTTGCAAATTACAAAACCACTGTTGGCGGGACCATCACGGCAATGCAAACCATTTCAACCCTAGGCGCCGACAGTGCCGAGCAGTGCAAAATTGGGCAGTTTGCGATTGACAAGAGTGCGAACTCCGTGACTGAACTGGTCAACCGTGGCGTGCCGGCCACCGACGACCACCCGTTCAAATTCGCCAAAGCGACGCTGCACTACTACCCGAGCAAAGATGAGATCGATCGGGCGGCGCTGGTCGTGCAAAAGCTGTCGAAGATGGCCACGCTCGAGGACGAGGTGTTCCGCGACCCGCTACCCGAGAGGAGAGATGCAAACCAAGTCTGCCAGCCGACGACCCACATGCGCGAAATGCCGCCACAGTACGCCACCCCCAAGGCGAACGCGGCGTTCTCGATCCTCAGGTGCGCGCACAACCGGGAAGTTGCCAAGCTACTCGTTGACAAGACACTGATTGGCGTTGCAGAAATTAACGATGTGGAGGATGGCGGCTTGCCACCAAATGTTGGCAAGACCGTCGACGATTTCTTGGAGCCGAAGGACCGGTGCACTGATTACGGTACGTCCGTGCCACCCACGTCCCTGTGTGCGCCACCTGGAGAAATTGGCGACAAAAATGGCGACTGCAACAACAGAGTGTTCCTTGTACCTGGGCCAACAAAACTTGATGACGCGGGGGTGAGGATGATGCCCATTGCGTTCAAACCGTTCAACACGAATTCTGTCGAGGTGAAGGCAACGGACGCGAAGGCCGACACGTGGGTCGCCCTCCCGCGCGAGCACTGGTGCGACGGGACGGCGCAGTGCGCGGGCGGCGTCGACGAAGCGGACTGCGACACGTACCACTGCAAGTTGTCGTCGGGCAATGTCATTCACTACAAGCGAAACCAGCGCATCAACGGCGTCGCGTACGCAAACGCGTGCACAGACGACGGCAACCTCTTCGAGAATGGCCTCCCTGATCACGTGCCCGGCGCGTTCGACATGGACGAAGTGGCCGAGGCGAACTTCGCGCGCATGAACACCGGCTTCACGTTCAAACGCCAAGGGCGGTGCGTGAGGGGCTCTGGCGGTGCCACAAGCGACGCCGTGCAGTACGGGTCCGACGGTTACTTTTACGACGAGTCTCAGCTCGGAGGCTTGTCGCATGGCATCTTCAAGCTCGGCACGAAGCCGTCGTGCCTCACCGCCTCCGACACGCTCCGCGGTGCGATCGAAAGCTACGTCTACGACCTGGAGCGTGCCGTGTGCTACAAGAACGCCCCGTTCCTTGAAGCGGGCTACGCGCGCCAACCGGACAGCGTCGTGCAACCCCTCGAGTACGAGACTACCGACAACCATCCGTGCGCAACAGGTACTTCGATAAACCCGATGACGCCCGTCTGCGCAAAAGCGCAAGACCTGCTCTTCTACGACTCGCCGGACAAATTCGAGCATTGGATCAAACAGTGCGCCAACCTCGGCCTGAACGACAACTACTTTTTTGACGCACTCCATTTCGTGGACGAGGCGGGCAACAATGCGTGCTGCTCCGATGGCGAGGTCGGTTACACCAGCATGGCCTTTTGCGACGGGACCAACGTCGCGCGCAGGGACGACAAGTGCGTGTACAAGGGTACGAATGACGGGTGCAAAGTGATTGTGGGGAGTGCCGGCGTGGCGTGCGTGCCGGTCGGCGGTGGGGTCGCGTTGACGACCGCGGCCACGGCCACGGCCCCGGTGAATCGCGCCCGCCGCAACGAGCCCGCCGGCTCGATCGATGCCGAGTCGGCGGCGGTGATTCACGCGGCCCGGGTGGGCAAAACAAAGTCGCCGCACCCGGCGGCGAAGACGCACTCGGTGCCCCAGTGCGCACTCGAGAACCAGGTCATCCTCGCCGAGGCGTCCGAGTTTGACGTCGTGCTCATGGCGACGGCGTGGATGATGGTTGCCCTCTCGCTGATGCACCTGCTCCTGGCGATGGGCGATCAGCCGCGGAGCGTCACGGTCGCGGCGATCTCCGTGTTCCAATCGTCCGCGTTCTTCATGATGGCCGTCATCCTCAGCGTCAAGGTGGCCGAACTCACAGACCTCGACACGGCGCCCGAGTGCTGGTTTGGCAAGGACGCGCCGGTGGACACGTCGGGCGGGGTGACGCTCTACACGGCGTGCATGGCGATCGCGTGGACGGCGTTCATCGGGGCGGCGTACGTCGCAATCACGGCGGTGCCCGACGCCGCCCGGAAATTGGGCATGGCTAGCAAAGATGGCACCATCCCGTACTACTCCCTGCTCTAAGTCCGCGCGCCGCCGCGCGCCGCCGCGCGCATGTTGTTTCCTTTGCAAATCAAATAAATTGGTTGTGCCCCCCCCCCCCACGAGCACGGGGTTCGCGCGGGACGCTAGCATATTTCGCGCAAGCTGCGCGCGTCGCAGGGTGCCCATCGTGCAACGATGCCGCGGTGGCTGGTCGTTGCGGCGGCGAATTGGGCGTCGGTGGCCTGTGCGAGTGTTGGCGGATCGGGCGTCGGCGACCCCGAGTACTACGAGGTTGCCTACGAGGTTGCGCAGCCCATCAACCTCGCGGACGACGACGCGTGGCTCACGACGTGGCTCCCTGCGCTGGCGGGGGCGTGCGGCATCATGTCGGCGTGCGTGATTTTTTCGCGGCTCCGCGCCCCCGTGCCGTCCGCCCGCCCTAATCCTCTCCATGGCTTCGCCGACCTGCTGTAGGACGACGGCACCATGGCGGACGCGGGTGCGGACGATGGCGATGTGAAAGGGATCCTTGGCGAGTGGGCGAGGAGCATCCCTGAGCAGGCGGAGGACGAGGAAACCGAAGCCAACATTCACGCTCCGCTACGGTACACAGACCACGATGACGTGATGCGGCTCGATCGCTTCCTTGCCAAACGCGTGTCGCTCGAGATAGGGTACGCCCTGCGCGGCCAGCATGACGAAGGCGGCCTCGCACGCTTGAGCATTGCTCGGGGGTTCGCCGAGCGCGTCGTGGTGGCACCCACGAGGCGCGCCGAATGGATGCGGTGCTTCACGCTCACGTACGCCGTGCTCCACCAGTTCTTCACACGGCAGCGCCCGGGGGACGAGCCGCCAGCCAAGCGGAGCAGTCGGTCGACGAGCGGGCGCATCGCCGTGTTTCCCGACGCGAATGTGATGGTCATGCTCACCGAGCGCATGGAGCGCGCCGCAAGCGGCGTGGTCGTGCGGCGGACGGCGAACCCGCACGTGGTCGTCGTGCAGCGGCCGGCGGCGGAGTCGTCTCACCGCTTGCTTCTCGGCGTGCACCGCCCCGCGCTGTACGACATGTCCAACGTCGAGATGGTGTCTGTGAGAGTGAAAGGGACGCGCTTCCTACTTCAAGCGGGATCGGTGTATATGGACACCTGCGACGCGGAGGGCCTCGTTCCGATCGGATGCACGTGCGGCGATTGGGTGCACCGCTCGCACTACGCGGCCGTGCTCGGGTGCAAACACATGGTGGCGACGTACGGAAGGCTCCCCCACCTCCCGCCGTGGTCATCTGGTCGCCCCGCACGCCACGCCAAGGACCCACAGTAGGACGAGCCCGACCGCGGAGGACGCGAGCACGAACACGGGGTGGGCGTCGCTCGAGAACATTGCGCTCAGGTATGCGCCGAGAAGCGTGGACTGCATGTTGATGCCCACGGACACGAGCGTCTCGCAGATGAAAGCTCCCGCCGCGTGGATCGGCTTGACGAGCAGGTGGACGGCATCGTTGCTCGCCTCGTCACGCAGGCGGGTGGCGGCGGACTGCGCGCCAAACGTGAGGATCGCCGCGGTGAGGAGCAGCGCCAGCACCGAGCCGTCGCGCTCGTCGACGATCTTGTTGACGGCTCTGACCGCCACCGTGTAGATCAGGGCGTTCTGGAAGAGCGCAAAATCCGAGGCGGCGAACCGACTCATCATGGACGACTGGGAGCTCTACGGCGGGAAGTGCGATTGGCGAGGCAGCCGGTGCCTGCCCCTGCTCCGCGACCCGATGTACGTCTGCGAGGCAGTTTGCGAAGCTTGCGACGAAATCATGAAAGATGTTTGGCAATCGGTGTTGCCGCCCAACATGGCCCCAGGGGAACGGGGCGTGCTGCGGTTTTTGAGCGAGCTCGTCGACACCGCGAATGGGAACAGAAACCATCCCGTGAGCGACATGAGCACCCAGGAAACGTACGAAGAAGCGCAAAACGAGTTGCGCAAAGCCGTTCGCACGCTTGGGACCACCTGGGCGGAGCACATGCACATGGGGCGCATCGCTGAGGAGAGCCGAGAGTACGACACCAAACACGCACCACTTGAGGGGCGGCTCGTCCTGGTGTACAGAATGGTGGTCCAGCGAGCGTACGAGTCGACGGGCTTCCTCGAACTGTCGCGCGTCTTTGACTTCCGGCGCGTCCGCGCGTTTGAGCGCCTTGGCATCCACCGACCGAAATGGCGCAAAGCCATGGCGGCAGCGAGTGGTGTTCGCACGAACCTCGGCCTCGGCGGCGGCGCCCTCGCCGACCTCCTCGGCTCTGCGATGAAAGACCGCGCCGAGGGGATCCTGTCGGGGCCGACGTTTGCGATCGGCACGGTGCCGCCCACCGACCGGCTCGCGGGCGCGCTCAAATGCTTTGAGCGGTGCACGGGCGTGCACGTCGCGGTGTCGTGCGGCGACGTTGTCGTGGCGGGCAAGCAGGACCCAACCGACGCGTTCTTCGCCATCGCCGCGATCTACGTGTGCGCCTACAACGCCGACTCCTCGCTGGCGACGCGATGCAAATACGCCCAGTGGGCCCACATGTACACGATCAACAAATGCTTGAATGAAGGTCTGCTGCAAAGCGCGTTAGATGAATTCGCGACATGGTCGAAGACCAATTACGGGTTCAAGTCAAGCGCGGGGGGCATGCGCAGGGAATCGTACGCGCGGCACGGCGCCACGCACGCCCGAACAAGCCTCATTGCGAACGCGCCGCACCTCCGGTCGCTTGTGGACACTCTCATCGGCGGCACCGAGGAGGTGACCCGACTGATGTGCGAGCCACGATTCGTCGCAAAGGTGTACTCGCAGTTGGACTTCTTGCAGACGAGACATCTAGTAGATGGGATGTCGTTCATCAGCGTGCATGCCCTGCAAAGCAACGCGGACCATTTTGACCCACTCCCCGTGCGCTGCGCGGCCCTGTCGTACGCCGAGCTTGCTCTCGCCCCGTGCACGGTTTCGGCTTCGGCGGACGCCCCACTGTTTGAGCAACATTTGTACAATCGCCGTGGCGCGGAAACCGATGTAGAACACGCCGCACAAGCCTCGTTCGTCGCCTCGTTCATGGTTCTGGAAGACGCCGTGTACTCATTGTGGCGATTCGGCAAAGGCGAACACAGCAAGCCCCATGAGACCACAAAACCTTACAAAGATTCCCTCGTCGAGACAGATGAAGGCTCTTCACTTGAAGCCACACGCGAGTGGCGTGTGGATGTAGACCTCACCATAGACCCGGTAACGTGCAATTTCGATGTGCCGGAATCGCCCTTGGCTATGTTTCGTCGCGGGTTTGAACTCGGTGAAAGTCACTCCCTCTCCGGAAGTGCCATGTTCGTAACGCCATTCGGTGAAATCGACAAGCTCGTGGACGGCGTGCAAAACGGCACGATGGTGGACACGGCCATCAAGATGGGCAAGTTGCACAGAGACGACGCACTCGTGATCGCGACGCTGCTACAACACGTGTGCTCGAGCGACACTGCCGCAATGATCATGAGCAACATTGATTTCGATCGGACAGACAAAGCAGCGTACGGAATGCTCGTGTGGAAGCCTGCGGCTGGTGCTAGCGGTGGCGAGTTAGCGTTCATGCCTGCGCTCGAAGTGAGCAAAACGGCAACGCAAGAACCTTGGAAGCCGGACGTCGGAGAAAACGCGCACGATAATGTGGCTGGGAATGAGCATGAGGATGAGGATGAGGCTAACAGTGAGGATGAGGATGAGGATGAGGATGAGGATGAGGATGAGGATGAGTATGGAGAATGGGGTGAGGATGATGGAGAGTTTGGAGGATTTCATGAGGATGAGGAAAAGAATGAGGGATGAGGATGAGGATGAGGATGCGTATGCTGAGGATTGAGGATGAGTAGATGTAGTTTATTACCATTCGACAAATCAATTTGAGTAAACAGCGGTCGCGCAGCCTACTCCGCCCGCGCCGTGCACCTGAGTTGCATCTGCTCGACAAACCCCTTGAGGTTGTTGTTCGCCGACGTGACCACGTCGCCGTCGCCCTCGACGACGAGGCCGAGTGGGCGGCAAAACAGGTCGTTGATAGCTGGGTTGTTGCTGACGACCTGCCGTGCTGTGCGCGAGCGTTTGAGCGGCGGGGGCGACGAGTTGGCGGTGGGGCGGTCGGGCGTGGGGACCACGTGGTCGACGTCCGAGCACTCGCGCTTCAGACTCGCCGCCTTCTTCGCCCTGGGGGCGGACGTCGCCGCCAAGGGCGCGGCGGGCTTCGCGGCGTCGCCCTTGGCCTTGTGCCGCTCGGCCTTTTTGTCGGCCTTCGGCTTGGCGGCAAGGATCTTCTTCACCAGGAACGTGTCGAAAAGGTGCAGGGTCTTGCCCTGCGTGAAGGCCTCCGCGATCGCGGGCGGCACGACCGACAGCGGGTCCGGCGCCGCGTCGCCCTCCACGACGCGCTGGCACACCATCGCCGTGTTCTTGTCGGCGAGCAGCTTGGTGATCTTGGCGGGGGACATGCCCGTCTTGGCGAGGATGGCGGCGACGCGCGACTTGGAGAGCTCGGCCGTGTCGAGGACGTAGACGGAGCCGGCGTGCAGGACGCCCGTCTTGCGGTCTCCACCCGCATCCTCGGCAATTGTGTACGCCGCGGCCGTGTCGGGAAGAGAGCCCGCCTGCGGCGCGACGGCGGCCTCCGCGCCGAGCTCGACGACGGAGAGGGTGCCAGACTTGAAGTGCTTGCCGTTCGAGAGCCGCACGAACTTGGGGCCATCTTGGCCGGCCTTCTTCTTCGCCGCTTCCTTGGCCTTCGCGATCGCTTTGTGCGCAAACGCGGCGTCGTACCCGTGGACAAGCCCGGCCCTTAGCCTGAATGTGGCGGGCAGGCTCGGCGCGACGCCCGCGGCGGACGAGCTCCCGTCGGCGACGGCGAGAGACGCGGTCGCGTAGGCGGTCGAGCAGGCGTTTGTTGGCATCCGCCCGAACAGGGCCTTCACACGCAGCGCCTGCAGCTTGGCGGTGTCGAGAACGTAGTACGTCGAAGGCCCGGAGCGGATCGCGGAGATGCACCCGTCGCCGTCCTTCGTCTCGACAAGGGCGTAGTCCGCCGCCGTTTTCGGGAAGGTGACGTTGGCGCCGCCATGTTCGCCAACGTCGACGGTGGTGCCCTCGTGGAGGACTAGGCCGTAGGCGTCGTCGGCCGCCGTGCCGTCGGACAGGCGGTGAATGTTGACGTCTTCCGTCGGGCACGGGGAAGCGGGGACCTCGTCGCCGCTTTCCCCGCTGCTGCTCATGGTGGAGACGTCCTCCATCGCTTCGTCTCCGCTGCTTGTCATGGCCCGGGTGTGCGTGCAAAGGGTGGTGTGGCGTGGGAGAGCTGCGCGGGATGCGCGGAGAGGGGGGTACGATGCGGGTTGAGCCGGGTTTGTGTTGCCGAAACGCGCGCCTGCGCTCAGTAGTCACGCCGCAAATTTCAAACGTTGGCGCCGTCGCCCGCAAAAAATGGGCGAGTCCGTTGAACTGCCGCCAAATTTTAAAATTTGTGACCTTCCGCTGCACATAAAAAGTGCCGCACCCTCATGGCCAAGCTTTCATCCAAACGACCCGTTGATTGGCAGAGCATGTATATCTTAGCCGCGGCCGGCGGCGGGGAGAGGCACGATGGCCGACGACGACGACACCTCGCCGGACCAACTCTTCCAGGAGCTGTTGGACGACGATGTGCAGTACCTCCCGCACTCGGCGACGCAGCGTGTTCCCGGGAACGATGGCGTCGACTTCGGGCGCATCCTCACCTACGTGGTGCCCTCCGAGGCGCTCACGTCGTCGCAGGGCACGTTCGGGGCGGTCGACGCGCCGGCGGAAGCCGCCGAGTACATGGTGCTGGCGAACTGGCTGATGGAGATGGCAAACCGCTCGGGGTGCACCATCTCCGTGGAGACACTGTACAGTGCGCCGTGCGCCGACGTTGGCCAGGTGGAAGTGGCGGCTTGGCGTGTGTGGGTGCTCGTCCCGCACGACCAGTACATCAAGTTTGCGCAGCACTGCCAGGCGCACTTGACGGGCAAGCCGGTGCCCACGGAGGAAGAGGAGCCGCCGGCCGGCCGTCGGGCCGTAGGCCGCCCGCGCAAGAAGCAGAAGCTTGCCCAAAACCCCGACGCCCCGCGGTCGTCGACACCCCGCGCGTCGTGGCGGAACGTCACGAGCGAGGCGTATCTGCTTGGCGTCCTGCGCAAGCAATCACTCGGCGAGGACGGCGATGACGTCTTCTCGCTCGACTGGGACAGCATTGTGTCCGAGGCGACGGGCAGCGCGGACGTGTCGGCCGGCTCGAGTGTGTACTCGCTCTTCGACGCGCGCGCTCACTTCGCGAGCCCGCGCAACCAGGCGTGGTACACGGCAAAGCGCGTCCCGCCATGGCAGCGCAGGCAGTCCGCATACTTCTCGGAGGGCACGTTCGATCCAAGCACAGACGTCTTCTCGCATTACCCATGGGCGCTGCGCGTCGTCGACGCGCATTGCATGTGCATGCGGCCGGATGCCGAGTCCATCCTGAGCTACCTGCTGCCAAACATGGAGGTGCCGCTTCGCCTGCTCCGGGACAAGTTCTCGCAGCTCGCCAAGTTCAGCGGGCGCGGCGTAAGCATGCGCTACTGCGCGTTCTCGGACGACGCCACGCTCGACCTGCTGCGCGGCGACGGCGCGTCGCACCGCCACTACTCGCGCTCGGTCGTGATCACGGCGGTGCACCCGCTGCGCCGCATGGCGGGCACGCTCTACAGCGAGCAGTGGAAGGCCAAGCTCTACCCGGTGCAGTATCTGATCGAGACGGAGAACCGCAGCAAGAAGGCGGCGATCGGCGAGCTGCGGCGCCTCGGCAAGGTGGACGACGCCGAGGTGCGGCGGGTGCACGAGCAGCTCAGCGACAACGTCGCGAGCATGCTGTCGTCGCACGCGCTGGGCACGGTGCCGTATTGGCACCTCGTGTGGGCGGACCACATGAAGCTCACGGACGAGATCAACGCGGACACCGAGGTGGCGCGTTGCGCGCTGAAGCTGCTGAATTTCCGCGACATCCAGGGCGCGTCCGCGGTGCAGGCGCCGCCGTTTGACCAGGGGGTCCAGTCGGTCCTCGACACGGTCACGAACCACATGGGCGTGACACCGCAGCAGCTGCGGGTCGTGGCCAAGTTTCTCTTTTCAATCTGTGCGTCCGCGCGGCACCAGTTTGGCCCGCAGTGGGCGCAGGCACTCTTCGGCCAGAGTGACGTGGGCAAGAGCTACTGCATGAAGATCATCAGCTGCCTCTTGCCGCCGTCGATGCAAGAGGAGGAGAACGACGCGTCCGACAAGGCGTGGGTGCTCGACGGGGCGGTGCCCTTCAAGTTCTGCTGGATGGACGAGATCGGCGTGGGCCTCTCTGAAACGTCGAAGGGGCGGTCGCGCGACTCGAAGACCCTCCAGGCGGGCATGAGCAACGGCGTGCAGACGTACAAGCAGTACAAGCGTGGGAAGGAGGGCAAGCAGGACAAGCTCCAGGTGTACCACGTCGATTGCCGCAAGAACCTCGCCATCACCTCGAACAAGTGCCTCAACGACGCGATGATGTCGCGCGTGCACGTGGAGGAAACGTACGAGGAGCCTGTTGCACAGACGGGCCGGAGCAAGATCGACAAGGCGGCTTGCGACGCGACAGGGGTCCTCGCGCAGGCGACGAGCCTCGCGATGCAGCTGCTGATGACTCAGTCGCTCTACTTGTGGCTCGTCGAGGCGTGCGGTGCGTTCGTCAAGCCCATCGACATGCGCATGTTCGAGGTGTTCACGGGCCTCTACAACTCGATGCTCGTGCCCAGCGGCTTTGACCGCATGAAGTGCCGCCAGATGGACCGGCACAAGACCCTCGCGCTCGGTCTGATGAACTTTGGTGTCATGTCGAGCCTGCGGCGCGACCCGCGGATGCAGGCGATCGCCGAAGACAACGTGCGGGCGACGGCATACTACATTGTGCGCGCCGCGGTCGTCCCCATGCGCGCGGTGGAGGTCGCGTACAATCTGTCGCAGCCAAGCCGGGCGTTCGCGCAGGCATCAACGCGCGCCCTCGTCGGGATGAAGAACCAGATCGTCCACGACATGCGCGAGGAGCCCGTGCTCGACACGACCAAGGCATACTACGTGACGAAGATATCCAAGGCGGAAGCGGCGCACAAGGTGGCGCAGAGCTCGCGCCTCGCTGGCAACGACGCCGCACAGGACGTGATCCAGACCGCCCTGACCAAGATGGAGTGCACGAAGCACAACGGCATGGCGCAGATCAAGTACGACATGGTGTGCGGGGCCGACACGCTCCACGTCCTCGCGTCGTTGGTTGACCAGAGCGTGGTCCTCACGGACCACCAGGCGGCGCTTGTTGAGTGGCTGCAGGGGGTGCACAACGACGAGACATTCGGCGACCTCGGCTACTGGCGCTACGAGGCCAAGGAACGCCACGTCCTGTTCAGCCGGCAGGTCCGGGACTGCATCATCGGCACCGCCACGATGCAGGTGGTTGACAACATGCCCGACCGCATCAACCTGCTGAAAAACCTGGCGACCCCGATCCTCCGCCAGCGCGCGCTGCGCGGGCTCGCCCTTGCGAGCGTCGACGATGGGAGCGTGGTCGAGATGAAGGAGAGCTCCGAGGATCCGTACTTTGGGATGGTGTTCATGGACGACGAGGCCGACCCCCTCTACGCGATGGCGCAGCCGTGCAGCGAGCAAGGACCGTTCGCCGGCCGGAGGATGGCGCCGCGCATCATGTCGGGGGCGTTCGCCGTGCCGATCGATTTTCTGCGCGACTACAAACGGGGAGAAGAAATGAAGCGGGAGTCGGACGCGGCGCTGGCGGAGTTCCAGAACGTGCTGATGGCGGCAACGGGCGAGGCGCGCGAGGGTGACGTCCTGTTCCGCAACGTCAGCTCACACATACACCACGACAGTTCAAGCAGCAGCACGAGCACATGCGCCAAGGTCGAGGGCGCGTGGACGTACCCGAACCCGCGCGTCATGTCTGCAACGGACGTCGTCGAAGCGGACAAGTACATGACATACGACACGGTCCACCCCGAAAACAAGACGACGATCACACTGACCCACGAATCGGGCCTCTACCGGAAAATGGTCGAGGAGGCGTGCGCGGCGAACTGCATGGGCATGACACTCAGCGCGTGGGAGCGCGCGTTCGACCTCCCGCCGATGTTTCCCACGTAGCCGTCCCTTTGCGCGAGGCTAGGCTTTGTTTTGTTTTTTTTGTTTTTGGCGCTTGAAAAAAACCACAACAGCGGCTGCTAAAACTTGTGCTCCGCTATGGCCTCCTCTGGTGCGCCGCCAGCATTGATGAGGCGTGCTTTGATCGTGTGGCGCGGCTTGAGCTCTATCATCACAACCTTGTCGGGGTCGCGCATCGTCGCCCACATGGCCACGGCAAGGATGAGGCTGGCGCCCGTGGAGGCGTACAGCGCGGCATAGACCTTCATGTCGGCGTCGTCGGCGGGCGTGTTTTCCGGGGTGGGTGTGTTGGTCGCGACGTCGACGATCGCGGCGCGCGTGACGACGGCCGTGCCGTACACGGCGAGCAGCGGGATCTTGGCCGTGAAGGACAGGATGCCGTAGACGACCTCAATCCACACGACGTCGCACTTCGCGGGGTCGGTGGAGAGACGGTACGCGTGCGCGATCGGAAAGGTGCAGTACGTCGCGGCGAGGACGACGAGGATGATCGTGACGAACGCAGGGGGGTCGGCGGCGTCGCTTGCCTCCGCCACGCGCCCGCCGCGGAGCGAGTAGTCGCCGGCGGCGGGCCCGGACGACGACGCGTGGTACTGCGTGAACGTGGACGCCCACGTCATGGCGAAGGGTACGCACGCCGCGCAGAAGATCGCGATGGGGTGCCCCTTCGAGCCCGCCGCCCACGCTGCCTCTGAGCCGTATCCTGCCGCCACGACGGCCGCCATGACGGCGGCCGTGTTCACGATCTGGTGGACCGTCGGCGGCGCGAGCCAAAGGATGCTGTTGACTGCGAGCATGAGCGAGGCGGACACGCCGTAGTCGAGCCAGCGCACGACGTTGACGCCGCGTGCGTTCTCGCTCGACTCGATCGTGCCGAGCAGGCTCGCGTTGCCGAGCCATGCGATCGGGCCGATGCCGGCAATGAGATGGTGGGTGCCCGACACGACGCTGAACATGCACACGAGGACGCCCACCCGCAGCGTGCTCACAATCGTCTCGTACTCGTAGATTCGGCACCCGCCGTCGCATGACTCGGCGTCGTCGCCGCGCCCGCGCCACACGTTGTAACGGAGGACGACGGGCACCTCCCAATCGCCCTCGTACGCGAGGGCAACGGCAAGCGCGCCAGCGCTCGCGTAGTGCATGAAGCAGAGCACCCGCTGCCAGTAGAGGAACCGTGTGTGGCGGTCGGCCATCGTGAGCGCGCGCAGGCGCCGCGTCCTCTTTCCCACCCCGATCGGCAACGCCACTTGCCATATACACGCGCCGCGCCCTCACGCGGCGCACGCTTCCGCGACCGCGGGGTCGGCGTTGCACACGACCGGCTGCCACGTGATGGCGAGCATCACCGCGATCGCGCTGTCGTCGTTGTCGCCGCCGCCCGTCTTTCCGGTGATCACGCCCTTTTCGTCGTCACGAATGCGCTTGAGTTGATCCGCGAGCTCTGTAGCGTGGTCTTCGGCCGCCACCTTGCGCGCCATCGCCATGACGTCGGAGCGCGACACGTGCGCGAGGCGCGATGCAAGGACGAACCGTCCCTCGCTCAGCGCGGTGAACATCGCGTGCACCATCATGCACTTGGTGTGCTTGGTCGTGCGGACGCCGATGCCGTTGGCCACGCACGTGCGGAACCGCTCTGTCGTGAAGGGCATGTAGACGGGGGCAAACTCGTGGAACGCGCGGACGATCGTGGAGGCGAAGACCTCGGACCCGTTGACCTCGACGACGGGGACGAGCGGCGCGAGCGGCCCGACGATCACGCGGAGGCGGCGGAGAAATACCTTGATCAATGCGATCACCTGCTCGACGTCGCTCTGCGCGACGCTCACGTTGGAGACGCCCGCAAGCACGATCATCCCGCGCTTCACCACGACAGCGGCGATGCCGAGGTCGCTCACGGTGTGGCTTGCCGGGTCGACGCCGACCCAGACGGGCGCGGACCCGTGTTCCAGCACGCGCCGCTCGCGCGCAAACGCTGCGTCAACGAGCTTGGGCGGAAAGTACGTGGACGCCTGCTCCGACAGCACGCCGTACACCTCCTGCCGGAAGGTGGCGGCCTGCTTGCGCGGCACGAGCGCCTTCATCGCGTTGAAGCGCAGCAGGCTCTTCCACGGTGGGAGGAACGCGAGGTTGTGGCAGCAGCGCTCGGCCTCGCCCGCCTCGATGCACGTCCCGCAGCTCAGGCTGTGGTTGGTAAGGAAGAAAAAGTTGTCGCCCTCGACGTTTCTCGCCCGCACCCGCTCGGCAAAGATGGCGAAAAAGCTGTCCTCGGCGGGCGGCGTGGTGGTGCAGGTCGCGACACGGTTGGAGACCTGGAGGAGCGGGAGCGCAAACTTGAACCAGAACTGCGAACTGCAGAAGCCGATTTCGTCGAAGAAGCACGCCTCCGGCGCGTCGCCGCGACACGAGTCGGGGTTCTTCGGGCGGGCGACGACCTTGTTGTCGGCGAGGCCGTTCGAGACGATGAAGGTCGTGTTGTTGTCGGTCGTGATACTCACGTGCTTGTAGTGGGGGTGCTCGGCAATCGCCCACCGCACGTACGCGCGCGCGGCGCGCGTGAGCTCGTTCGCCCGGTCGAGGCTTGTGGAGTACACGTTGCACAGGTGGCCACCCACGCAGCTGTGCATCGCGAGGGCGGCGATGAACTTGGCGAGCGTCGATGTCTTGCCCTGCTGGCGGTTTGTAATCCAGATCACGTTGTTGTAGCTGTCGAACGACGAGTTGCTTGGGTCCACGATGCGCACGAGCGAGGGGCGGTCGGATGACTCAAACGCGCGCTTGCCCACGATGAGGTGCATGTGCGTGCACGTGAGCACGCGGAGCATCCGGTCGTTGACGTCGAAGACGACGTTGGCCCACGGCGCACAGTCGAGGTGCTCGACTAGGCGAATGAATGCGCGGAGGCTCGTCTCCGCGGGGTGCACGTCGGCCCGCGCGCGCTTGAGCGGCCTGAACCGCGACCCAAGCTGGGCGCACACGCCGACGTGCGAAGCTTGGCGCGAACCGCGCGCGCGGTTGGCGTACGGTGTGGGGAAGATCGGGTCCCCCGTCGGCTCGGAGCGACACATGGCGCACGCGCGGCACGCGCCCGTTGGGCACACCTCCATGGTCTGAGTATATGGGCGACGTGGCCGCAAGGCGTGAGACCGCCCGCAATGTCGTGCGTCGTTGTGACCGCAAGGGTCCATCACGATTCTCACTTGCCACTGGGCTCGCTCGTCCTCTTCGATGCAGCGCGGCCAAGCAGCGTGGCGATGGTCGCGCATGAATTACCCTTGGACAAAAACCCATCACCAGAGTCGCTCATTGGCATCACCATGTCGCGCATCGGACAGCATGGCAAGCGTCAAAAGCAAAAGGGCCACACTTTGGTCGCCGTTGCCATCAAGGGCGTCGTCAACATGCACCACACCACGAACGAAGCCAACACGTACACCGCCCCCCTGAAGTGCCAGCTCGACACGACCGTCGACATGAAGGTCCGCAGGTTGTTTGAAACGTCCCACGAGATGCTCACGGTCGAGCTCAATGGGACGTGGTCAACTCGCGAAGCGCCATCGGGCGTCGCGCTGGATCCCATTCGCCATGACGAGGATTTCTTCAAGGGCATCATCGGTGCTTTTGGCGTTGAAGACAATCCAACCCTGCTTGCCTCGTTGACGCACACCTTGACGCACACTGGGGCACGAAACATGTTCAACGATTACGTGAACAAGGTATACGCAGACGCCGAGTTCACCAACTCAAACTACGAACAATTCAGCGGCTCGGCCGTCGAAGTGGCAATGACCGTTTACCTGCACGCAGGGTCAGTCGACAGTGCGCTCGTCACACATGAAATCATGTCGAAAATCAAGGACGTCGCAAAAAAATACAAGGTGCTTTCGAACACTGATTGGCACAGGCAAATCGAGGAGGCGTTGCGCGCGGAATTTACCAAGGACGGCGCAAGTGATCAAACAAAAGCGAAGTGGGTACATGCTCATAAGGATTTAGGTGTGCCATCGTCTCGACCCAGAGAGGACGAAACGCACAACGCTTCAATGGTTCTCGTACGTACCCAGATTCGCGAGAAATCGCGATTAGAGTTTGATGGGGACTTCACCGAAGAAGAGTACAACACGAAGATTACACAACTGTTCCAAGAGACGGTGCTTCGTCCCTCTGTACGCGACACCAGCCCCAAAGGGTTGGTTCGTTTGTTCGTGGACGCAACTGAAGGGTATGTCAAAGCCCACACGGACCACACCGCGGAAGCGTCTCCTTCCCCTTCCCCAGAATCAAAACCTGGATCGTCGACCACTGTGCAAGAGCGGACGACCCCCGTTTTTCCACGATCTGATGATGCACCAGCACAATCCTCGCAGACAACTCTCACTCCACGAGCTAATGATGCATCACCAGAATTTAGGCGGGGTACGCGCACCAAAGGCCATCCTTCTGCCGCGAAGACACGACGTTTACCTAACCGTCGTGCTGTTGCAGCAGCAAAGAAACAGACCGATGAACGCTTGAGGTCTTTATTCTCGCTTGTGTACAAGCAAGGCTATGAGACTTTGCTTACCATGAACAGTGGAGTCAACAAGAAGGTTGCCGAAACAAACAATGCCTTCAAAAAGCTTAAAGTGGCAAAGGAGAACACAGACGTGGAGTTAGAAGCCAAGGACGTTTCCAAAAAGTTGTGCGCTGCCTTTGAAGCACAACTAGCGACCTTCGGTGGCCTCATCAAAGGCGACCAGCACAACAAAGGCGGCTTCATCAAAGACGTCCTCGCCGACATGAGACAGGATTTTGAGTCTGCTTTGGACCAAGCTGTGGCGCAATTGGGCAACGAAGAAATTACAGATGGTGACACGATTGCCACGCGCGCGAAGAAGTTTGTCGACACCATGAAAAGCACCTATGCGGTCTTGACAGCCAAGGCAGACGACCAATTGGGGGAGCGCGTCGAAGATCACTTGAAGGACGCCGCACAGGACCCCGAGCGCACCAAGGGAAGCATTCAGAATGGATTGCTTTACCTTTACAACGGACAAGCTCAGGTTGGGTTGAGATGTTTAGTACGCGACCCATCCAAAGTGGACGGGATGCTGCTGGAACTGTTCGGTGAGGCGTACAAAAAGGTGCACGACACGCATACGCAACTCAGCCTGGCGGACATTGCGAAGAGCTCCGTGGCCGTGGCAAACACCAACCTCTTGAAGATTCTCATGCAGGACCTCTAGTGATCCACGCGATGCATGGGGTCGCGCCACAACACGCGCGCGATGCCCCGAGCGTCTCATTGCGATCTTGCACGGTGCCGCCTTGCATACGCCGAGCACCTGTCCGCGGCATGGGCGCGGCTCGTTCCAAGCCACCCGCGCGCGACCTCGGCGCCCTCCGCGCCGACCTCCACAAGCGCCAGCAGGAGTACCACAGCAAGTGGCAGCTAGCGACCACGTCGGCGCGCGAGCAGATCCAGCTCGGCAACCGCGAGGGAGCGCTGAACATGCTCCGCCACGCGCAGAGCCTCAAGGAGCAGGCGACGAACCTCGCGGGCATGGTGACCAACGTGGACGCCCAGGTGGTCGCGATCGAGAACCGGCGCATCACGAACGAAACGGTGGCGGTCATGCGGGAGTGCGCCCGCAACGTGGGCCGCGAGATTTTCACGCAGGACGACGCGGCCGCCGCGGTGGACTCGAACGAGGAATTCCAGGATGAGATGGCGGACATGATGGCCGTGTTGGCGGCGGGGCGCGGCACCGTGAGCGACGACGAGCTGCTCGCGGGCCTTGATTCGGTCGAGATCGGCGTGGCCGAGGCCCCGTCGGCGAGCACAGACGAGGCGTTCATGACGTGGGCCGCGGCGCGCGCGCGCGACGCCCCAAGCCCGCCGCCCACTAGCTTCCCCGCCGTCCCGACGGCGCACCTGCACCCGCCCGCGTACTCGGCGTCCGACGCCCCCGCGATCGCGTTTGAGCTTTGATATTTTTGGCGCCAGTATATAACACGCCGTGGGTAGAACCGTGCGCGATGGAGGTCGAACTCGAGGACGACGCGCGCGCGGTCGCGCGCTTCGTGGGCAGCGTCGTGTCGCTTGCGGCGGGGTTGGCGGGGTTCGCGATGCTAGTGGTCACGTTTTCGTGGGCGTTCGGGTTCATCCTGCTCGCGGGCGGGGGGCTGCTCATGACGCGCGTCGTGTTCTTCTGGACCGCGCCGTTCATGCTGCGCCACGCCCCGATCATCGTCGGGTACCTGAACGACATTGTGATCACCGCACTCGACGTGGTGATCGACGCGGTGGTGCTCGCCATCAACGTGCTGCGGAGCGCCGACCCGTTCTACCACGGCGGCGACATCCCGTGGGCGGACCTCGCGAAGGTGTCGGTCGCCGAGTTTGAGGCGGCGCTGCGCGAGGCAATGCAGACGTGCGTCAAGGTCGACAGCCTGGGGACGATGTGGTCCTTTGCCGTGACGCCGACCGTCAGCGGCGCGGCGTGCCCGCTCGTGCGCGCGGCGTACCCGGTCGCCGATCGCATCGGCCTCGACATGAGCCCCCTCAACGGGGTGGTCACGTACGACCCACGGCCCGACGGCAACAACTGCGCCCCGCAGGGTGAGTTCGCTGGGTCGAGTGCGCCGGTCGGGCTTTGCATCGGCCTCGCATCGGGCTACGTGGTGATCGAAGTGGTCCTTCCACTGCTGATCGGCGGGCTTTTCTGCCTTGCGTGCGCGTCGGCGATCCGCCACATGGCGTGGGACGCCGCCACGCTCGTTCTTGCGGTGTGCGAGCAGTGCGTGCGCACGGCAATCGCCGTCGGCGGCGTCGTCGGTGTTTTTCTGCGCACACTTGTGGGGGCGCGCGGGGAGCACTAGAGTTGGCATCGTGCTATATCGGACGTTGGCGCGTGCACATCAAAGTTGCACGACATGGCGCGCTCCACGGCATGGACGCACCCGGGTGGTCGCAAGAACGTGGTGAATCCTTCACACGTGAATGTTGGCAAGTGGAACCTCGTGGTTCAGCACTGCGCGTCTCGCAACGAGCGAGTGCGCGAGAATGAAAAGCTGCATTTCTTAGCAGCACGCAAAACTCGTCGTGCCCGCGTAGGCGATTGGGCTTACCCCCGATGGTCCGCTGACACAATGGAGAACTCGTGGCGATTAGCGAGAGCCAACAAAGACGAGGATCCGCATGATACAAACGAGGCTCCGGTTGTTAGAATTGAGGTTGAGGGAAGCAAGACGCCGCCCCCTGATGCAATCACGCAGGATCATCAACGCCTCACTGCGCCAACACCAAAAACACAACGCCCGCCGGGTCGAAGTACGCCAAACGCGCCACCCGTCGACGAGCTCGCCGCCGCCAACGGCCAGCAGTACGACCTCCTCGCATTGCTCAAATCGGGGGAGCTGGGCGCCGCGATGGGCAAGGACAGCGGGCCGCCAGACGAGATGAAGCGCCTGCTAAAAAACGCCAGCGGTAAGGATTTACTCGATGCTTTCATAAAAGAATCCGAGGCCACGCGGGCCAAGTACCCGGCACTCAATGCGCTTGTCAACGACGCAAAACTGTCCGTTGTCAACGCAATCGTGTTCTCCAAAAAACTTCGCGTCAGAAAAGAGGGGTTCAGATACACCGTAAACGAAAGCAAGTACCCGTTCACAAAGTTCAAACTGGCGTTAAAAAAAGACAGATGGCACATACCCGACGATTTGCCTATGTTTGTCGACGTGAATGAAAACGCGTGGAAAGTGCTCAATGCGGCCACAGAGCAATACCCAAGCGCTCACAATGGCGTTGACGCATCTCCGCCGCAGTACCAAGACGTCATCCAGGACATGGTCGTAGGTACGCCCGAACCGGGCGCTGTTGCGGCCCACGCCCAGCAAGGTCCGCCGCAGGACAACGCCGGTGATGGCGCTGTGGAGGCGGCGCAGCGGGCCGCTCAGGACAACGCCGGTGATGGCGCCGCCGCTCCCACTCCCGTCAACGATGGGGCCGAATCAAGCGTCATCCAGGACAAGGTCGGAGGTGCGCCCGAAACGGGCGCTGATGCGCCCCACGCCCAGCAAG
>Ga0206682_10000253_pt1 | contig 57520 bp, 47 predicted proteins | sample M240m12015metaG_FD_155444 | JGI IMG/M metagenome (GOLD analysis project Ga0206682, IMG submission 155444) | Ammonia-oxidizing marine archaeal communities from Monterey Bay, California, United States - M2 40m 12015 | ecosystem: Environmental > Aquatic > Marine > Intertidal zone | place: USA... | reverse complement strand
TAAAAATTGTTCCTACAACTGAAACACGATACAACGATGCATTTTTGTTAAATGGTGAAAGCACTATAGAAGATGTCACAGTTGCAGATTTTTATAGTGGCGGAGTATTTACTAACGCACTTAGCGGCGGAACAGGCGACACACTAGTTAATGTCGGAACAGCACCATTTGCTCACACATATGTAAGCGGCGGAACAATTGAAATTGCCGGCACAGAATATAATATTTCTAATGCAACATACATACACCAAAGCGGAATACTAGAAATATTCCATTCAGGTCCTGGCGCAACTATTGGCGATCCAGTTTTTATTAAAGGACTAGTGTTTAGTTGCAACGGCGGCACAAAAACATTCCCTGACAACGGATATGCTTTCCGTTTTGCAACAGATTTTGAAGTAACAAGCCGCAGTCCATACCTTAAAAATATAACTGTAATTACAAAAGGTAGCGTAACAAGCGCAAGTGATCCAAGAGGATTTAATGCAGGCGATGCAGGTAAAGGTGCATATGTTGACGGTGCATATGCAACTGCAAATTCTAAAGAAGCAGCAATGCTATTCCACGCAGTAACATTTATTACGCCGGGTGTTGATGGTCTTACTGCTACTAACGGTGCAAGAATAGAATGGTTAAACTCATTTACATATTTTGCTAATAGAGGCTTACACGCATTCGACAGCAACGACGGATTAAAAGGTGACGGTAAGACACGTATTAGATTAAGTGGTCTTGCAGGAACTGCTCCGGCAGCAGCACAAACTGTAACATTTACGTCAACAGACAGTTCAACAGTAGTTGGGCCATTAACAATTGAAAGTGTTGAAGGCACTGATATTTTAATCGTAGATGGCAAGAATACAGACTTAATTGGCTTTGACACAACACCAGCAACTATTGCATTTAGTGGAGGCGGCTCTGCAACTACAATTGAAAATGTAGATGTACGAGACTTTGGTGCTGAAATTAGAATGATTGGTAGTGCTAGTGTTTATGGTAACTTCGGATTAGTAGGTGACGGACCAGGTGTATTAGTTTACGCTATTGGACATAATCTAGCATATATTGGTAACGGAAAAGAAGTTACTAATGAAACAAGTACAGTTGTTCAAGCAAACGAAGTAGTTGAAACAAATGATGCACAGATACGTTATAACTCAGTAGATCACAAAGGTGACTTTAGAGTTGGAGATTTATTTTATGTAAATCAAGAAACAGGTAGTGCTGCATTTAGTGTTAGCGACTTTATTATTAACACAACTAATGGAGTTTCTTTTAATACAGGAAGCAATACTACATTTGTAGACGGAACTAAAATTGAAACAGGTGACTGGCGTATTAGTGGCAACACTATTCAAACTCTAACGCAAGACGCAGACTTTGCAGCAGCAAGTGGACAAATTAATTTATTAGATAACGTTGACATTACTGGTGATTTAGATGTCACAGGTAATGTAACTATTGGCGGCAACATTACAATTGGTGACGAAGCAAGTGATACTATTCAGTTTGTTGCAGGAATTGACAGCGATATTATTCCAAGATTAGATAGTACATATAGTTTAGGTACTGCTACAAAAACTTGGAGTAATTTGTATGTAAATCAAATCGATGTAGATAGTTTACAAATACGTGACAATTATATTACAACAACAGATTCGGACGCAGACTTAGAGCTACGTGCATCAGGCACAGGTCAAGTAATTGTACCTAGTAACAATGTACAAATAGATAATGATCTAACTGTAGATGGAACAGTTACACTTGCTAATACAGCTATTACAGGTACACTAACACTAGTTGGAGATTTAAATCAAACTGGAAATTATACGCTTACTGAAGATTTAACTGTTGGACAAAATCTAACTGTTGGCGCAGCAGCACAGTTTGAAGAAATATTAATTGATGATAATTTTATTACAACTACTACAAGTGATACAGATTTAGAATTACGTGCTAACGGAACTGGCGAAATACTTGTTCCTAATAACGATGTAAATATTACCAACAACTTATCAGTTACAGGCGACATTGATGCTAATAATTTAACAGTTACAACAAACATAACATCAAATGATGCTAACATTGGCGATATACAAATCAGTGGAACAACTGTAGAAGCAACAGCTTCAAATGCAGACTTAGAATTACGTGCTAACGGCACAGGAGATGTAACTGTTCCTACTAGTGATGTTGTATTTGGACAAGCATTAACAGTTAACGGTACTACTGATTTACAAAGCGTAAACGTAAGCGGTGGCTTAGTGCATTTTGGTAATACTGTACAAACAGGTACCTTTACTCTTTCTGGGGGAGAGTTTACAAACGGCAATATTAGCATTGACGGAAACACAATTGAAACAACTGACACAAGTTCAAACTTAGAACTACGTGCAAATAGTAGTGGTATTATTAGTATACCAACTAATAATGTTACAATTACAAACGACCTAGATGTAGACGGTATTACTAATCTAGACGATACAAATATTGACGGCATATTAACACACGTTGGCAGCACTACACAAACTGGTAACTACACCGTTACTGGCGCATTTACAAACGGCACTATACAAATAGATAGTAATGTAATTGAAACTACAGTTACTAACAGCGACTTAGAACTACGTGCTAGTGGCACAGGTACAATTAATTTCCCACAAAATGATGTTACATTTGGCCAAACACTAACAGTAAGTGGTAATACAAATTTACAAGACACAACTATAGCAGGATTAGTTACTCACGTTGGTGACACTACACAATCTGGTAGATTTACAATATCCGGCGAAATTAGAAATGGTAATATTTCGATTCAAGATAATTTTATTACAACTACTGATACTAATTCAGACTTAGAATTACGTGCTAGTGGAACTGGTGAAATATTAATACCAAACAATGATGTTAGAATTACTAATAATCTATTCGTTAACGGTGATGCTACATTAGGTGACACAACACTAACAGGTAATGTAAATATTACAGGTGACATAACACAAACTGGCGATTATTCAATTACAAGTGATCTTTCAGTTGGTGGAGATTTAACAGTTACACGTTCTGCACAGTTTGAAGAAATATTAATAGATGATAATTTTATTACAACTACCACAACCAGTGTAGATTTAGAATTACGTGCAAACAACACAGGTAAAATATTATTACCAGATAATGATTTACATATTGCAAATGATTTAACAGTAGACGGCACAATTACTGTAGGCGATATTAATTCAGCAGGAACTATTACTGCTAACAGATTTAGTACTGGCGACATATTAATTGATGATAACTTTATTACTACAACGCAAAGTAATAGTGATCTAGAACTTAGAGCAAATCAAACAGGTAATGTAACAGTACCAAGCAACGATGTTATAATAGAACAAACTTTAACTGTAAACAGCGACACTGATCTAGACGATACAACTATAACAGGTACTCTTACACACGTTGGTGACACTACACAAACTGGCGACTTTGGACTGTCAGGTAACTTAACAGTTTCGGGAGATGTTAATGCTAATGGAGTACAGCTTGAAGATATACAACTTGTAGGTAATGTATTAACCACAACATTGTCACAAAGCGATCTAGAACTTAGAGCTAATGGTACTGGTATTATTACTATACCAAACAATGATGTTGAAATTACAGGCGACTTAACAGTTAACGGAATCTTAACAGTAACAGATATTGATAGTATTGGTACTATTAGCGCCAACACTTTTCATACCGGCGATATACTTGTAGATGACAATTTTATTACTACAACAAACACAAATAGTGATCTAGAATTACGTACATCTGGCACAGGTAGTATTGTAATTGATACATTTAGTATTAATAATAGTACAATTAGTTCAACTGGCGATATAACAATTCAGTCAGGAAGTGAAGCAGTTATTATTGATGCTACAGGCTCACTTAAATTACCGTCTGGTAACACTAGTCAACGTCCAACTGGAGTTGCAGGACAAATTAGGTTTAATTCAGAGCTTGCTAGATTTGAAGGATTTAATGGCACTAATTGGATTAATTTAAAAGGTGTTGAAGACTTAGATGGCGACACCCGTGTTACAGCCGAACTTACTGAAGGTGCAAATGACGATAAAATTAGATTTTATAATGCAAACACATTAACAGTAGATATTGATCAAAATAGATTAAATGCACTAAAAGTAACCGTAGATGACATCTCCATTGATGGCAATTTGATAAGTACAACTACAAATAATACTGATTTAGAACTAACTGCAAACGGTACTGGTTCTGTTAAGTTTGATAACTTTGCATTTAAAGATAATACTATTACTAATACAGTAGTTGATAGTGTAACAACTTTTGAAGCGACTAACAACGGTTATGTTAAGTTTGACGGAACATATGGTTTAGTTATACCAGCAGGCGGAAATGCTCAAAGGCCGCCGACTCTAAACACTGAATTAGGGCAAATGAGATGGAATACAGATGCACAGCGTACTGAAATATTTGACGGAACAAATTGGGTATCAGTTGCAGGTTCACAAGCAGGTATTTCAAGAGCAGACGCAGAAGAATTAGCACTCGAAATTGTATTGAGTTTAGGATAATAAAATGGCAACATTATTTAAAAATAAAGTAATTAAAAATGTAGGTGTGGTGCCTATTGATGTGTACGGAACAGACGCAAGTACTCGAGCAACAGTAATTGGACTGAGTTTAACAAATCTTACACAGTCGTTTGTGTATGTAGATGTGCTTATGCAAGACGATACTAGTCAAACTGGATACTACTTAAAAGAAACGCTACTACCAGCAAACACAAGTTTACGTGTAGTAGCAACAGGTGAAAAACTAATTATCGCTCCAAGTAATACATTACAGGTGCGATCAAGTATAGACGATAGCGTTGATGTTATTGCAAGTATAGTGGAGATTGTATAATGAGTCATTACATAGGTAATAATCCAGGGGCAATTGTACAAGGATTTATTAAGCAATATTTTTACGGTATGCGTAGAAATGAAGACGGCGAATTATTTTTGTTAAGAGTTGATCAACTTAGCGGCCAAGGCACAGCAACTATTAACGATGTCGGTGTTAGTGATAATAACTTTCTTGACTTTGAAGAAGGTATTGATTTTCTTGAAGGCATTGATGCAAATCACGATATTGTATACGAAAATTTAAGATATCAACAAATTAAATGGGACGGTAGATTGTTAACATATTATATTGATCCTACAGATGGACAATTTATTGTAAGAATTTCAGAAGATTATGTTTACCCTGATAATATTTCAGGACCGGGGTATTAAGGAATAGAAAATGGCAGAATTTAAACTAGAACGATTTAAGTATAACTGGAAAGGCGAGTGGAATACTAACATCGCTTATAAACGTGACGATATTGTAAGAGTAGGAGGCAAAAGTTATGTTTGTATAGTTTCCCACGTGTCAAGTGTTGCTTTTAGAACAGACTTAGATGCTATACTTCCAGGATCAGTACCGCCTCAACCTCAACCAAGATGGGTACTAATGACAAGTGGACTTACTTTTGTTGGAGATTGGTCCACAGCAATAGATTATAATCTAGGAGATGTTGCAAAATATAACGGATCACTTTGGATATGCTCAGTAAATCATAATTCATCGGTATTTGGAACAGATATTGATAATTGGACAGCATTTAGTCAAACTGTAAGTTTTGTAGGAGCCTGGACAGCCGGTGCCTCTTATGCACCAGGTGCAGTTGTAAGCTATAACGGTAATGCATACAAGTGTATGACTGGACACGTATCTGGAGCTATTTTAGAAGTTGCGCCAGGCGACGGTACTGTGTATTGGGAATTATATCTTGAAGGTGTTGAATGGAGAAATGAATATTTACCAAACACAGAATATAGAATAAACGATCTTGTTAAGTATGGCGGTAGTGTATTCCGTTGTACTGCAACACATACTTCTGAAGTAGTTTTAGATGATACTAAATTTACTGTAGAAATTTTTGGAAGCGAGTACAACGGAACTTGGAATGACACTACTAATTATAATGTAGGAGATATTGTTAATCATTCTGGATATATGTACTACGCTGTTAGTAACAATACTGATTCTAAACCTTATTCAGATAGCGGAAATGCTGATTGGATTATATTAGCAAAAAATACAAAATTTGTAGGTACTTGGAATCAAAATGCACTTTATAAAACAGGTGATGTTGTACTACGAGGCGGATATTTATATATTGCATTAAGAGATATAGGCGGCACATATGGTCTAGTATTAACCGAAACTGGCGACGAAGAACTACAGTTAATTTCAGGAGAACCACTAGACGGCAGTACGTTAGATTATCTACAAGACGATACTTGGGAATTACTAATTCCAGGAAAATCTTACAAAGGCAATTGGTCTGAAGGCACTGTTTATAGTGTTGGTAGTGTTATTGTTTGGAAAGGATCAGCTTATACTTGTAACATAGAACATACAGCTAGTTTTGTAAACTTTCCCGGCGATAACGGAAGCGGATTTGAATACTGGGATACACTGATTCAAGCCGGTCAGCCTGCTGCATTGGAAGCCAAAGGCGATATATTAACGTTTGGACCTAATAGACAAATTGATAGTGCAGGTGACCAGAGCCAAGACGGTAGTACTGTTTTTGACGATAGTAGTGTAGGGGACACTAGGTTAGGGATTGGCGAAAGTGAACAACTTCTATCAGTGTCAGAAGAGTTAGATGTATTTTGGAGAAACTTACAAGAAGATGCTGATAGCATTTATGTATCATCAAACGGTATAGACGATGAGAATCGTGGTACATTCCAAAAACCATTTAGATCAATTAGATACGCTGCTGAATATATAGAAGACAATTTTGCAGCAGGAGCACCTACAATTATTAGAATAAGTACAGGTAAATTTGATGAAATAGCTCCAATTATTGTTCCAGCAGGATGTGCAATTCATGGTGATGAGCTTCGTTCTACCACAGTGTTAGCTAATGCACCTATTATAGACTATGCAGACCATTACCCTTATGTGGTAGATTATTTTACACATTTTGTATCTATTTTACAAGATGTTATATCTGCAACTTTAATTACACCGCAAACTGGTAATACAGAATCACAAGTAATTAGCGTAATCGACGGAGTATTTCCAACGTCGGATATAACAGGAGCAAATGCTGTAGTTAGTTTATTAAACGACTTTAAAAATTATATAGAATTTATAATAAATTCAGGAAGTGTAAATCCTACTTTACTAGGATCAAATACTTTAACCCAAAATACGTTAATTTCAAATGCAGGTGAAGCATTATTCCTTAATAGAAATTTTATATCACAAGAGTTATTGTCATATTTAAAAAATAATTATCCAACCATTACTTTTAACGATATTCAAGTTAAAAATGATATAAAAAACTTTTTACGAGCAGTTCGACGAGATACAAAATATTCTGGAAATTATGCTACATTAATATCAGCGCGACGATTTGCTAATGCAGTTGTTGGTAGTTCAAATCAAAACTTATTTTATATGCGTGATACAACAGGTTTAAGAGATATGACAACCGGCGGACTAAAAGGTATCCTCAATCCACCAGGTGTTTTTGAGTTGTATCAAAAACCAACAGGCGGAGCTCTTGTAAGTTTAGATCCAGGTTGGGGTCCAGACGATGAACGTACTTGGATTAAAAATAGATCACCGTATATACAAGGTGTAACTAATACCGGTTTTGGATGTATAGGCATGAAGGTTGACGGTGCTTTACATAATGGCGGTAATAAGTCAATGACTGCTAATGACTTTACACAAGTATTAAGTGACGGTATCGGCGCTTGGATAACTAACAACGGTAGAGCAGAACTTGTATCAGTGTTTACGTATTATTGTCAAGCTGGATACTTTGCTGAAGATGGCGGAATTATACGTGCCGCTAACGGTAACAATAGTTATGGACGGTATGGTTCAATTGCAGACGGTAATGACTCAACTGAAATACCGCAAATTGCTGAAATATTTAATAGAAATAATGAAGCAACTATTTCAGAAGCTTTTGCAGGCGGCGCAACTGATCAAATTAAAATGTTTGAATACTCAAATGCAGGGCAAAACTATACAGATGCTAGTGCAATAATAACAGGTGCAGGCGCCAATGCTAGTGTAGAATATACTGACTTTAGAAACGGCGGAATCTTTGAACAAAGATTAATTAGTGCAGACGGGTCGAGTAAAGCAGGTGGCGCAGGATATCTAAGGCGACAAGGTAATGCTCAAGAAACTTCTGATGCAACGTTTACAATTAAACTTTCATCAACTGATCTTACTCAGTTTGATACTGAAATATTAGGAATGAGAATTACTATTACTAGTGGACTCGGTGTAGGACAATATGGATATATAACCGGATTTACTTTTGCATCTAAAGAAGTGACAGTTGCTAGAGACAGTGATGATGTAGCGGGTTGGGATCATATAATTCCCGGAACACCCTTAGTAGCAACATTTGACTTAACTACACGTTATAGAATAGAACCAAGAATACAAGTTCAAAGTCCGGCATATAGTGCTTCGTCTGCTAATTTATTTACAAATAGAACATATGTCGATATGGCTTTTGGAAATATCACCGAAACGTATGCAGGTGTAACCGGAGGCGGAAACTTAATTTGGAGAGACGATAACAACACTAGAATTACTGTAAAATCAATTATTTCAAATATTGCACTACAGTTTAACGCTACGTTTGCATTGATTCCAGGAACACCGTTTGATATAAAAGGACGTACTTCTGGAACTACTGTATCTATTTTATCAGTTTCTGCCAGTCAAAACGGAACACTCGAAGTTAACATTAACGGAAACGGAAACGACTTTATAATAGATGAAGAAATTGATTTAATTTATGCCTCTGGGTCAAGTGAATCATTTGACGGAACTGCTATAAATGCAATATTCTTTGTTACTAGGCAAGGAACTACATATGATGTAGCTTTAACAAATGCTGGTGGCGGCTATACAACTGGTGACAAAATTACTATATTAGGAACGGCACTTGGAGGTGTTACGCCTGAAAATGATTTAACAGTTACAGTTACTGAAGCCTCAGATGATAGTACAAATAGTATTTTAGCGTTTACAAGTTCTGGCACTGGGCGAGGATCTAGATTTGTTTCTTTAACTAATTCAGAAAACGCAAGATGGAGCGACAACGGTACAACCTGGACTGAAGTAGCACTACCATTTGTTGGTACAATGACAAGTTTATCAGCAGGCAATAATAGATTTATTGCAACTGCTTCGGGAGAAGCAAAAATAGCATCAAGTTTAGACGGCACTGACTGGTCAGAAGTAGCATTACCGGGTGAAGCAGATTGGGCAGATAGTGTTTACGGTAATGGTAAATTTGTATTAGTGGCAACAGACAGTGATGTTGTAGCAAGTAGTACAGACGGAGTAACTTGGACAACAGGTAGTATTCCAGACGATACCGACGGAGGTGTAGACAGTACTACTAGTGTATGGACTAATGTAACATATGGTGGCGGCAAGTATGTTGCAATATCATCGAGTGACGGAGCAACAGCGTCAAGTACAGATGGTACTACTTGGACTAGACACGACAGTGCAATAGATTTTAATCCAGATTACATTGCCTATGGTAACAACAGATTTGTTGTAGTAGCTGAAAGTGACGGAGAATCAGCATATAGTTTTGACGGTATAACTTGGTATACCAATACAGATACGTTAAGTGCTTTATCGTCACCGTCTATAACATTCCAACCGTCTAATATTAAATATGCTAACGGTATATTTTTTGTAGCAGGAACAGCACTTAGCAACCCAACAACTGTTGCATTTACTAGTGAAGACGGGATATTATGGACTCAGCGATCATTGCCTAATAGTAGTCTATGGGGAGCATTTACACACGGAAATTCTCAATGGATTGTAAAAGCAGATGCAGAAACTACAGATGCAGTTGCATTAGTTAGTGTAGGCGCAAAAGCAAAACTAAGAGTAGAAATTGCAGTCGGCAGTGTTAGTGAGGTGCGAGTTTTAGATCCAGGAAGCGGATATGATGCTGTTGAACTGCCTACAGTTACTATAACTGATCCTAATATAACATTTGCCGCAGCTACAGAAACTCGAATTGCAGACGGCGTACTTTCTCAACCAGATTTTATTAACAGAGGATCAGGATACAGAAATGCTTCGTCTACAATTACAGTAGTAGGTGACGGATTTGCTGATATTATTCCTGTAGGTAATACTATCTCTGTATCAGGAATAAACGCAATACCGGGTATTGGAGCCCAAATTACAATTGATGGAATAGTAGATCCTGCAGCCTTAGTCCCTGGCGCACTTGCTGTGTTTAGTGCAGTTAATATTACAGATAAAGGCGACGACGGTTTAGGGAATGAAACTAATTTAATAGAAATTAAAGTATCACCAAGAATTCCTGTAGAATATGTAATAAATCATAATGTACAAGTTACAATTCGAGAAAAATATGCTCAATGTAGAATTAGTGGCCACGATTTCTTAGATATCGGAACTGGAAATTTTGAACAAACAAATTATCCAACAGTTTATGCAGACGGCGCATTCTTCCAAGCAGCGCCTGAAAACGAAGTTTACGAATCAAATGGCGGAAGAGTATATTATGTAAGTACAGACCAAGATGGTAACTTTAGAACTGGTGAATTATTTAGTGTACAACAAGCAACAGGAGTTGTTACTATTAGTGCTGAATTCTTTGACTTAGATGGTCTAAGCGAACTGGCATTAGGCGGTGTTAGACTAGGTGGTTCGGGAACTGTTGTTAACGAATTTTCAACAGACGGAACATTTAGTGCAGATTCAAATAATGTTATTCCAACACAACGAGCAATTACTACATTTTTAAGTAGTAGATTAAGTGTTGGCGGTGAAAGTCTAGAAGTTAATAAATTACAAGCTGGTAGAGTGTTGTTAGGCGGAATTCCAGAAAACGAAATTAATACAAACACCGGACAGTATCTATTAATACCATCAGATGTTGTATTTGACGGCACATTCCAAACTGATGACGGTCAAGGTAATATAACAACTAACCAAACAGGAATATCGGGAACTATTGTAAGTCAAATGCTTATGTTGAAACCTTTTGATGATACAATGCAATAAAAAACAAAGAGACTATATTATGATAAATATATACAACGTGCAAGTAGGAATAAAAAATGGCAGAATTTAAATTAGGTAGGCTAAGATTTGTTTGGAAAAACAATTGGACGTCAGGTTCAGTTTACTATCAAGATGATGTTGTCGCCTTTGGTGGCAAAACATACATTTGTGTAACCGGTCATACAAGTGACGCAGATTTCTTTACAGACTTAGATATTGTTCCATCAAAATGGAACTTAGTAAGTGATGGACAAACTTGGAAGGGCGAATGGACTGTAAGCACATCATATGTTTATAATGACATAGTAAGTTACGGTGCTAGACTTTACATTTGTAACACCAACCATACTAGTGCCGAAACTATAGCGGATGTTACTGATGGTTTAGAAGTTGATATTGCTAAGTGGGACGCCTATGCTGACGGTTTAGATTGGAAAGGTGATTGGACTACAGCTAATAGATACCGAGTTAACGATTTTATAAAATACGGCGGGTCTACATATGTTTGTAATACACTCCATGTTTCAACTGCATCTGCTGTAGATGGGTTAGAAAATGATATTTCAAATTGGACAGTATTTAATCAAGGGCTAGAGTATAAAGGCGAATGGACATCTAGTACAAGATACAAATATAATGATCTAGTGCGCTACGGTGCAGGTGTTTGGATTTGTCTTACAGCACACACAAGTACAACTGATTTAGGAACTGATGCAGCAAATTGGAGTCAATTTGTAGAAGGATTCCAATATGAAAATGATTGGTCACCATTCCGTGGATACCAACCAGGTGATGTTGTACGTTATGGCGGAAATCAATATATTGCAAAAACTAATCATACAGAAGTTACTCCTGGACCACAAAGCGGAGTACTTACAGGTATTACACAAGATACAACAGCAAGAGTAACAAGCACAAATCACGGACTACAGGACGGCAGGCAAATTGTAATTAATGACGTTGTAGGTATGGTAGAGATCAATAGTTTAGTATTATATGTTGATGTACAGAATGCAAATACTTTTGATTTATACACAGATGCATCACTAACTACGCCATTAGATTCAACAACGTTTACAACTTATATATCGGATGGTACATACACATCGCAATCACCAACTGAGTGGGATTTGTTTACTGAAGGTTTTAAATTTATAGGCTCCTGGAACGAAGACAGTGCCAATCAACATTACAAAGTAGGTGAAGTTGTCCGCCTAGGTGGATTTACATACGTTTGTATACTTGACCACGAAGAAGGACAGCAACCACCAAATACAACTTATTGGAAATTAGTAAACGAAGGTTTCCGTTGGAGAGGCGAGTGGTTAGACGATCAAGAATATTACGAAGGTGACATTGTACGTTACGGCGACAACAGCTACTACTGTACTTTATATCACATATCGGAAGGTGACGATTATTCAACAGCAACGCTTGAAGGCGCTGGCGGCGGCAACGAAGGCTCTCGTCCAGACTTAGCAGATAGTGGAACATATTGGAGTGTAATAGCAATAGGTTCTGAAGCTAGTGTACTTACTACAGAAGGAGACTTAGTTTACTATAGCGGAAGTGCTCCTACAAGATTACCAATTGGACTACAAGGACAAGTATTAACAGTAGGCACATCTGGAATACCTGAATGGGAATTTTTACAGTCAATAGAAGACGTTTATTATGTTGCAGAACATGGTATTGATAGAGCTTTCCCACAATCAGGCAGTAGTATTGATAGACCATTTAAGTCAATACGATATGCTTGCGAACAAATTGAAAAAGGACCAAAAAATCCTAACGCACAACATTTACTAGAATTAAATAGAATCTTTATACAAGAAGAAGTTGGATCTTGGATTAACTATCAAATTGCAAATGCAGGTGGATCGGGCATCTGGAACAACTTTACTTATGGTGAAGATAAGTGTAAGCGTGACGTTGGAAATATTGTTGATAGATTAATATGGGATATCGGCCACGGCGGCAACTTGAAATCAAGGGCAGCAGCACTTTCGTTTGTAAATGGATTTAGTGCAGATGGCGAATTTTCAGCCGCATCAGAAGATAAACCGTATGGCGGCGCAGGCTTAGCAGCAGAATCCACACAATCAGTTGCAGCATACAATTATATGCTAACTGTTGTTGATGCAATTCTTAAAAATGAAGCACCGAGCGCAATTTATCAAAATGTTACAGATGATAGTACAGCAATTGTTGATCAATTTACAAGCACAACACTTGTATCAGAAACAGGCGTATATACTAAAATACAAAGTCTAGTTAAAATAATTACAGATACAATTACAGCAGGCGATACTAGTGCAGTTCCTGCTCGAGATGTGCCACAAACAATAGTTAAAATATCTACAGGTGAACATTACGAAGTTCTACCAATTAGAGTACCGGCATACTGTGCTATACTAGGTGACGAACTACGTTCAACAAAAATTATTGCTGCTGGAAAAACAACACCAGCAACAGATACTCCAAACACAGTAGCAACATTTGACAGAATTGCAGAAGTTATAGGCGATGTAGTTATAGGAACAACTGTAACTCCTTCTACTAATAATACCGAACCACAAGACCAAAATTGGCCATATGCTGTAACTGCCCAACAGACAGAAGTTAAAAGTCTAGTTGATATGATGAAATATCAAATTGACTACGGACTAAAAACTATGAGTGCAGGGTACTATACAGATCCTACAGGCTATAGTTCATCTTTACTAAATGCTAGAGAAAATCTTATAGTAAACAAAGACTTCTTAAAAGCAGAAGTAATTGCGTTCTTAGATACAGAATATCCAACACTAAAATACGGAAAAACTGATAGTCGACGTGATACTGGATTTATTATTGATTCGTTAATTTATGACTTAACATATGGCGGCAACTCAATGGCTGTAATAGCTGGGCTATCATATTGGGACGGAGACGATGAAACATATGACCAACTTCCTGCTTCTCTAAAAACAGAATGTATTGCGTCAATCAATTATTTAAGAACAACAGCAGAAAGTGTAGCCGGAAATACAACAATTGTAAGTCCTAAGCAAACAATAGTTGCACAAACATTAACAGGTAACACAGGCAGTACTAGTCAAATTGCAAACAACGTAGAGGATATTGTTGATATTATTAACAATGGACCGGATGCAGTTGGTGATACAACTACACTAGTTAACCCTACACTTGCAGACGGTGTTAACTCAACTACAGCGTTAATTGCTGCTAAAGGTGCATTAGACACTGCTACAGCTGGAATTAAGACTAACACAACTAGTTGGATTAATACTAACTATCCAGCTTTAGTTTATAACAGTGCTAAGTGCGAAAGAGACGTTGGTAAGATACTAGAAGCAGTAGGATTTGACTTTGCTTTAAATAGTAACTATAGAACACTTAAAGCAGCACACGCATACTTGCGTAAAACTGCTATAGAAGTATACACAGGCGGCCAGAAGCAACAAACTAGAGAAGCAATTCAATATGCACTCTTAGATGCAACTAATGGTGCTATTGCAAACGTTGCAAGTGACGCAACGGCTATTACAAGAATAACAGCAAGCGCAAGAATTATTGATGCTGTGCTATTTGGCGCAACTAATGAAGGTGCTGTTTGTGCAACCGAAAATCAAAATAGATATTATGCAAAACTACAGTTAGAGCGTAATAGAGACTTTATAAAAGCTGAAGTTGCAGCTTGGATAGATGTACAGATTGATAATGCAGTATTTGGAAGTATTTGGGAAAATTATACATATAACGAAACTCTTTGTGCTAGAGATGTTGATTACTATATTGATGCGTTAAAATATGATTTGATGTGGACAGGAAATTATGCTTCAAGATATGTATCGCGTTTTTATAACAACTCAGTAACAGGATCACAAGAAGAAGATATGTTCTATCTTAGAGATGCTACAGGCGTAAGAAACTGTACTCTTAACGGATTAAACGGTGACTTGCTACCAGAAAATGAATTTAATTATAGTAAAGTAAGTGCAGGAGCATATTGCTCATTAGATCCAGGCTGGGGTCCAGATGATTTCCGTACTTGGATAATCACACGTTCGCCGTACATACAAGGCGTTACAACATTTGGTAATGCAGCAACTGGACAAAAAATTGACGGTGCTTTACATAATGGCGGCAACGACTCAATGGTGTCAAATGACTTTACACAGGTTATATCCGATGGTATTGGCGCACATATTCTTAATAATGGTAGAGCAGAACTTGTATCAGTATTCACATACTACTCGCATATTGGCTATCTTGCAGAAACAGGTGGTAGAGTACGTGCAACAAACGGTAACAACTCATACGGCGACTTTGGTTCAGTAGCAACTGGTGTTGATACAGACGAAACACCTGTAACAGCAGTAGTTGACAACCGTACACAGTATAATGCAACTATTTCACAAGTTAATACAGATAACGTAGGACTATTGAATGTTGAATATACCCATGCTGGTAATGATTATACAGAAGCTTCACTTAATATATTTGGCCCAGGAAGTAACGAAGAAGTAGTAGCAGATGAATTCCGTGACGGAGCGTTTAACTATGCATATGTTGACCAAGACGCAGATCCAACTATTCCGTTAGGTGGTAGCGGATATTTATTAGCAAGTAACGTTGCACAAAGTGGAAGTACAACAGGAATATTCCTAAGTGCAACAGACGGTTCATTAAGTTCAGCATACCCAGGAATGAAAATTTATATCATAGGTGCTGCTGGCATCGGACAATACGGTATCATTAATACATATGATGCAGGTACTAAAGAAGCTACTGTTGTAAAAGAATCGGACGGTGTTGCAGGCTGGGATCATGTAGTGCCAGGAACACCTATTGTTGCTCCAAATAGTAGTTCAACATACCAAATTGAACCAAGAATTACAATTACTGCTCCGACTAATTCAAACAGTAGTATTACAATGCCAACATCAACTACTTGGTATGATGTTGAATGGATTACTACAGCAGCACAGTATACCGGAGTAAGCCACACTGGCGGCAACGGTTCAAATGCAACATTTAATGTTACACGTAATGGAAGCAAGTATTATCTAGATATTAATGCAGCCGGAACAGGATATTCAAGACTTGACACGTTAACTATTTTAGGTACAAATGTTGGAGGAGCTACAACAGCTAACGACATTTTAATAACTGTAACAACAGTAAATAGTGCAACAGGCGCTATTGTAGATTTTGATTTTGTAGGAACTGCACAAGCAGGTAAATTCCTTGCAGTAGGTGCAGGAGCTATAAACGGAGCTGTAAGTATTGATGGTGAGAATTGGGATTCAGAAGTATTACCTTCACCAACAAGCGGGGACTGGACAAGTATTGCAGATGGATTACAAGATGATGGTTCAAGTACATTCCAGCCTAGCGCAGTATTAGTAGTAGCAGACGGTGATGATACAGTAGCGTACAGTAATGATGGCGACACGTGGTTAACTAGTTCTTTACCAGGATCGTTTAATGCAACAGGTGAAAATACTGTAGCATTTGGTCAAATTGCTAATGATACAGCAAGGTTTGTTGTTATTAGTGATGCTGATCAAGATGTTGTATATTCAGATAACGGCGGACAAACTTGGAGCATAACTGGCACAGCACTTCCGGCAAATGGATTTGGCGAAATGGCATACGGCGCAGGTAAGTTTGTTGCTATTAACAGCGGAACTACAAGTGCAGCATATTCTGAAGATGGAATTACTTGGACAGGAGTAACTGCTCCTGCATCATTTGCCGCAGTAACAGATATTGCGTGGGGTAATGGTAAGTTTGTAGCACTTGGTGGTACAAACGGTATTATGTACTCACTAGACGGTGTTACTTGGTACGAAAATACACTTACACTTCCATTATTAACTGCTACAGAACGTAAAATAGCATACGGACAGGGTACATTTGTTATTTCAAGTGATGACACTGACGAAGTTCAATACAGTCACGATGGATTGTATTGGCAGTTATACACCTTAACTGGAACAGCTACTACAGGCGGATTTAATGCAATAGCATTTGGTAATCCTGCACAAGAAGGTAAATTTGTAATGATTTTACCAGGAGCAGGAACAGCAGGAAAATCTGCTAAAATTAATACACCTGCAAAAGGTAGAGCAAGTGTAGCAAATGAACAAATTTTTGAAATTAGAATAACAGAGCCAGGAAGCGGGTATACAAGCGCACCGACAATAACTATAACAGATCCTAACAATGTTGATGACGTTGTACTAGTACCGCAAATTGGTAACGGATCATTAGCTAATCCAACGTTCGTTAATAGAGGTACTGCATTTACAAACTCAACTGCAGAAATAGATGCTCCGAGTTCAAATGGTAATGCACTATTTCCACAAGCAGGATCATTTATTGCTGTACGTAGATTGACAACAAGGCCAGTAACTGGATCTAACGTAGAGTTTGGAAGTTTACCAGGAGAGTTTTATAAATTAGTTAATGTTGTGAGTTTCATAGGATCTAATGACGGAAGTTATACAGGTTTCTTACAAGTATCACCAAATATTGCAGTTGAAGATAAATTACCAGATGGCGACACAGTTGAGTTACGTATTAGATTTAGTCAAGTAAGACTAACAGGACATGATTTCTTAGATATTGGTACAGGTGGATTTGCAGACACAAATTATCCAGGTATTCCTCTTAATGCACCAAGCCAAGCAAAAGAAACAAGTGACTTTAACGGTGGTAGAGTATTCTTCACAGCAACTGACCAAGATGGTAACTTTAGGGTCGGCGACTTGTTTAGTATTGAACAATCAACTGGTGTTGCAACATTGAATGCAGATGCATTTAACATTGCAGGACTACAAGAACTAAGTCTAGGAGAAGTTACATTAGGCGGCAACTCGGCAAGTATTACTGAATTTAGTACAGATCCGTTCTTTACTGCAAATAGTGATACAGTTGTTCCAACACAAAGAGCAGTTAAAGCATACATTGAATCACAAATTGGTGGCGGTGGTGCTACACTAAACGTTAACAGTGTAACAGCTGGTGACATATTTATTGGAGCCGACACTATAACAACACTTAGCGGAAGTCCGATAAATATAAATGCAAATGTAGTATTTAATGGAACAGTATTAGGACTACCACTAGCATATAACTACTTCCTGAGATAATTTAAATTGGAGATTAAAAAATGGCAAACGGAATATTAGGATCAGCAGCTTTATCAGCTGTAACATATACACCAATATATTTGGTACCGGCAGCTACGTTTAGTGTAGCTACGGTAAGTATATGTAACAAAAACGCAACTAGCATTACAGTAAGACTGGCTATTGCAAAAACAGACCCAACTGGCGCAACATTGCCAGCTGCGGACGACTATCTAGAGTATGAAACAGAAATACTACCAAACGGTGTATTAGAAAGAACTGGCGTAGTGATTGATGCTAGTAGACAAATTTATGCGTATTCATCATCTGCTGATACAGCAGTTATGGTTTACGGTATAGAAACAGCGACTACATAAGGAATAAAAAATGCCAAGAAAAATTACATCAGGAGTAGTAGGCGGACAAGTCTTAGGAAATCTTTCTACAAATACAAATACATTTCAGTCAGTTGAAGCTAATTCAGACATTATAATATCACCAAACGGAACAGGTGTTGTAGAGTTTACTAAAGACTTATATACTAGTGGAAATGCTGGTGTAAGATTTGGTGACAGTGCTAGTAATTATGCTCTTCTTAAAGCACCAAGTTCTCTTACAGGTAATTATACACTTACTCTTCCAGGCGATGACGGGGCTAATAGACAAACTTTAACTACAGACGGTAGTGGAACTTTATCTTGGGAAACTCCTGCTTTAACAGTTACTAATCGTACAGCAGCAGACAATGCTACTTATTATGTTACTATGAGCGACGGTACTAGCGGAACAGAAGATACATTAAGTGTAGCATCTGGAAGATTAGATTTTGAACCAAATCCAGGAAGACTTAGTACTGCTGAATTAAGATCTACAGCCTCAACTGCTTCCTCATCAACATCATCTGGGTCATTAGTAGTTACCGGCGGCGTCGGAGTTGGAGGACAACTAACTGCTGTAAGTATTGTGGAAACATCGAGTATTGCACTTAAAGAAAATGTTAATCCTATACAAAATGCATTAAATAGTGTCTTACAATTAAAAGGTGTTACATATGATCGATTAGACAGTAATGAACACGAAAGTGGTTTGATTGCTGAATGGACTGAAACCGTATTACCAGAATTAGTTACTCGCGACACTAACGGAGACGTTGTGGGTATCAAATATACTAAGCTAAGTGCTTATTTAATAGAAGCAATTAAAAGTTTAAAAGCAGAGATAGATGAGTTAAAGAAATAACATGGCAGAACTAGATAAATCTACAGTAAATGATACAGGGTATATACAATTACCAGTAGGAACTACTGCACAACAACCAGGCAATGCTGGTCAACCAACCGCGGCCCTGGCACAAATTAGATTTAATTCAAGTGAAGGTTATATTGAATTTTATAACGGCACAGTTTGGAAGAAATTAGGTAGTGTAACACCTCCATCTGCATCCGGCGGAACAACAGCAGAACTACCTATTAACGGAATTCAATATAGATTTCATGCATTTACTAGTTCGGGTACATTTAATGTGTCTAGTATCGGCAGTGAAGGAAAAATAACTGCTGTAATTGTTGCAGGCGGCGGTGGCGGCGGCAACGATAATGCCGGCGGCGGTGGCGCTGGTGGCGTAATCTTAATAGAAGATTTTCAACTATCGGTTCAAAGCTATACGATTAATGTAGGAAATGGCGGCGCTGATGGGCAACCTGGAGAACAGCCTGGTGCAAACGGCGGTAATTCTACAGCATTTGGACAAACTGCTATCGGCGGCGGCGGCGGCGGTGGTGGAGACGGCGGCCAAAACGGACGTAATGGTGGCTCCGGTGGTGGTGCTGGTGGTGAAAACCCACCAAACTCAGGCGGAGTTGGCACTGCTGGTCAAGGATTTAACGGCGGTCGCGAAGGTGCTGTTGGTGACGGCAATGGCGGCGGTGGCGGCGGTGCAGGAGGTCCAGGCGGCAATGCAGGAACAGGCACAGTTAGTCAATCAGGAAATGGCGGCATAGGAAGAGATTTATCCTCGTACTTTGGCACTGGATACGGAGAAAACGGTTATTTTGGCGGAGGCGGAGCTGGGGCAGTTGGCAACGGTCCTACAGGTTCAACACCACCATCAAACTTTGGAAACGGTGGCTTGGGTGGCGGCGGCGACCACGGAAAAAATGCAGTATCAACTTGGGTTGGTGAAGCAGGTCAAGACGGAACTGGCGGCGGTGGTGCCGGTAGCGCATACACCGGCGCCGCATATGCAAATCCAGGCAGAGGCGGCAATGGTATAGTTATAATTAGATATCCAATTTAATAAGGTATGGGCAAATGGCAATAATAAAAGATTCTTTAATCAACGATACTGGATTTCTACAAATTCCAAGCGGGACTACAGCACAAAGACCTAATCCTGCTGTGATCGGAGATTTTAGATATAATACAGACGAAAACGAATTTGAAGTTTATAGCGGAACAGCATGGGAATCAGCAGTTGCTAGTCCTATTATAGGATCAGAAGAAGCTACACCGGCTGTTACTGCTAAAGACGCATACGATGCTGGTCTAAGAGGAAACACGATTTGGCTTAAGATCGGAAATACTGCATATCAAATGGATTATGATCCTAGTGACAGATACGGAACTGGAGAATTTGGATGGGCCAATTATACTAACACAGTATTTGGCAGTAATAGTTCATCTATACCGTATAATACTTATGGTTCACCAAGTTCGATTGTTCCAGCCTGGAATATTAATAGCATTACAAGTACTTCCAACGATACGCTTAGTACAGGACAACTGCGTATTGGTCAAAATACATCACATGTTGGCGGAAACAGTTTAAGTACCGTAAGATGTGCTGCACCACTTCACACTAGTATGTACTATCAATTAACAGATGCAACATCAGGCGGTAATGATGGTGCCGACTTTGGTACTGGTTGGCAAGCCGGAAACTATGGTTTTGATATCTATAATAACAATCCGTACCAAAATAACGGACAGGGATATTGGGCTATAATGCATAGTGGTAATGCAAGTGATACTAGCAATAGTACAAATAGAAGAATTTTAGATCCAGGCAACTTGCGTTCAGGTAATGGAAACTGGACAACAAATAATTATGAAACTTGGGGATCTCAACTGAGTACAAGCTATACTCCTTATCTTATATGGGGTACTACTGATGCATATAGAGAATATGCATACATAAAAGCCTGGAATGTTTGGCTTCACTAATAATTTTCGATACTGAACAATCATTAGTATTATATAACATATAAATACTGTAAATATTAAGTTTAGGATAATACGATGGCAACGTTTAAAAATACAATTATTGATTCATTACAAGCTATAACTTTACCTGTGGGTAATACTAGTCAAAGACCGAGTCCGGCATCAGCCGGAATGATGAGATATAATACAACTGAAGAATATGTAGAATATTATGATGGTTCAGAATGGAAATCATTTTACGAACCACCTATCATAGGATCATTAGAAACTGCTCCAGCAGATACTGCTAAAGAAGCATACGATGCTGGATGGCGAGGTACTAGTGTTTGGTTAAACATTGCTGGTACTGCGTATGAATTTGCGTTTGATACCGGTGACAGATACGGAACTGGAGAAAATGGCTGGGCAAACTACGATAGAACAGTATTTGCTAATAACTATACTACTATACCAAATTCAACTTATGGTTTACCAAGTTCAATTATTCCAGCATGGAACACTAATAGTAGTAGCAGTATCACCGCTGCTACTATTTCTCAAGGTCGATTGCGTATTGGTAGAGAACAATCACATGTTGGCGGAAACAGTTTAAGTACTGTAAGATGTGCTGCACCACTTCACACAAGTCTTTACTATCAATTAACAGATGCTGAAGCAGGCGGTAGTCAAACTGCTGACTTTGGTACTGGTTGGCAAGAAAATAACTACGGATACAACATTTTTAACAATAATACTTACCAGAATAACGGTAACGGATATTGGTGTATAATGCACAGTGGTAATGCAAGTGATACTAGTAATAGTACAAATAGAAGAATTTTAGATCCAGGTAATCTACGTTCACAAAACGGACCCTGGACTACTAACAATTACGAAACTTGGGGATCTCAACTAGATGCCAATTATACTCCTTATATTATATGGGGCACCACTGATGCATACAATGAATATGCATATATAAGAGATTGGAATGTTTGGCTTCACTAAAATAGTAATAATATTATTAAAAGTCAAAATGTGTAAGGACAGATAAGATGAATTCAGCGCCAATTGTAGATAGAATTAGAATAATACCGAGACCTACTGATTTTTTAGATCGTAATGTAGGAGCAAGTGGTGAAGTATTTTTCAACAAACTTACTAATAGCTTAAGAGTTTTTAGCGGCAAAGATATAGCCGGTTTTGAAATTGCAAGAGCAGATCTAAGTAATGTTATTATTACAAACGATGATATAAACTGGATAGCATATGCTGAGCTTGTAGATTTACCAAGTGCAACAGACAATCACGGAATGTTTGCACACGTACACAGCACAGGTAAGGCATACTATGCCCATGCAGGAAATTGGGTACAACTTGCCAATCAATCAGATCTAGTTTCTGTAGAAGACATATCAGAGTTAACAGATACAACAAATTTAATACCTACAGATTTATCTAATTTAACAGATACAACAAATTTAATACCTGCTGTACTAACTGACCTAGGAATTGCCGATGGCAATTCAACACAAATTTTAACTACTGACGGCGCAGGAAATTTTACATTTGAAGATGCTCCTGAAACAGGAACAACTCAAAACTTATTTTCTACAATTACAAGTGATGACGGATCAACAACAGCTGATACTGTAACAGATACATTAAGTATATTAGGCGGTACAAACATAGCAACTGCTATTGCTACAGACTCAGACGATGTAACAATTAATATGAGTGCATTTAGTATTGATTTTTTAAGTGACGTTGATACAACTAGTAGCGGGCCCGAACCAGGAAATGTACTTAAATGGAACGGCACAAGGTGGGCTCCTGGAACAGATGCTACAGTAGGTGGCGGCGGAACAGATGCTGATACATTAGACGGATTTAATAGTACATACTTTTTAAACTATGATAATTTTAGTAATACTCCTAGTATACTTACACTAGCAAGTTTAAGTATTGGTAATGAACTTACAGCAAGTGGAGATGGAGCAATATCGTATGATGATACTACTGGTGTTTTCCGTTATACTCCACCTGACTTGAGTACATATTTAACTAGTGTGACATTTGCTGATTTAACAACTACTCCGACCACGTTAGCAGGTTACGGAATCAATGATGCACAAGAAACTTTAGTAAGTGCTACAAATATTAAAACAATAAATGGCACTTCGCTACTTGGCAGCGGTGATATTACTATTGCTGCTTCAGATGGCGGCATTGCACTTACAGATCTAAGTGTTGGATCAGAAAGCTCAGCAAGTGGTGATGGTGCAATAGCATATGATAATTCAACTGGTGTGTTTACATATACGCCCCCGGTTATTCCAGCGGCACTAACAGATCTAAGCATTAGTGACGGAACCAATGGGCAAGTTCTTACAACTAACGGAAGTGGTACTTTTACATTTACTACTCCGACTACCGGCGTAACTACATTTAGTGCGCTAAGTGATGTAACCACAGCAAGTATAGATATAGGAAAAATATACGAACCTGCCATAGCAATGCTTAGAGTAGATAATAACGGTACTAGTTCATATACGTTTGACAGTCATTATAGTGGTAACAATCCAACCATTTATGCTATTAGCGGAACAACACTTGCGTTTGACTTAGATAATATTTCGGGACATCCTTTTGAAATACGAGATAATACTAACTCTGCACTGACTAGTAATTTAGTACACGTATCAGAAACTGGAACTGTAAGTACAAATAGTGCTGCACAAGGTAAGAGCAGCGGAACACTATACTGGAGAATTCCAGAAGGGTCACCAGGCGCCTATTCATATCATTGTACTAGTCACGCAGGTATGTTTGGTTCTATTACAGTTAAAGATCTTTCGAATCTTTAATTAGCTTATTTAATCTTTGCCTTAACATTACACTACGTTCTACATTTTCTCTAACCTTAGTTGGATCAATTGATTTATTAGATACGTCATGTGTAGCATCAATGTAACTATACTCGTTAGACAAACTATTTAAAATATTGTTACACTCTAACTTTACACTGTCGTTAGTCATTTGGTCAATATCTCTTTTATATTGTGCAAAGTCTTTTTTAAATTTTTTAGATTGTATTATTTTTAACATTAATTTAACCTATAATAATCGTCTGGATTATTGCTATTACTAGTTTCTGCCATGGCACTGTTATCTACTAAACTCTTTAGTGTAACAGGCAATAGTGCAGGCACTTCAAAAATACTACCTTCTGGAAGTTCTTTAGAATATGCTTTACCGTCTTTAGAATCAACCCATTGTACTTCAAACTTCCCAGCATTTACAAACCAACTTTTGTGTCGATCTTTGTGGAAGTGTAATCGAGTTTGTTTGCCTTCTTCTTCAAAAACTAATATTTTACTACAATAATATTCGTTGTCAGTCCAAACAACTTCATAACCGTAATCTGTTTGTTTTATGTTATCTGTCATTTATTCCTCTAATAAGTCTATAACTTGAAATACAGTTTGTAATTTAGTAAGGTTGGTTTTATTTTGTAATGTATTACGTAGCCCTTGGTGCAGGGCTTTAGGCCAACTGTTAAAACTACACCATGCATAACCGTCATGCTCGTCATTTAAGTTAGGTAAAAATTCTTCTTTTATAACAACAAGATATGTGTGAAAGTTAAATCGTTCGTCATTGGAAACAAATGTTTCTAAAGGTATAGTCTTTATAAATTTTGGAGTGTTACCTACTTCTTCTTGTATTTCTCTAGTTAAGCCTTCAAATGGTGTTTCACCTTCTTCGTTGCCACCACCTACAAGTCCCCAGGTACCGGCAGTCTTGCCGCCTGTGCGATGTAGAAATAAAAATCTTTTTGTGTTTAGGGCGTAAAAAAGGGCACCACTACAAACTATCTTGTTCATACTAGTAATTAGCCGTCTAGTTTAATTGTCCAGTCACCTTTGGCATATTCACCGTCTACACTCAATAACCATTGTTCGCCGTCCCAGTAGTATTGTACGCCTGTATTAAGATTAGTAGTATAAACAGTAGTAACATTTTCTTCATTGTATGTTAAATATTCTGCTGAAGCATCAAATACTATATGCCAGTTAGCACCATCATATTCAATAATATCATTAGCACCTGCTACAAAGTCAGTATTATCTGTGTTTTTCCAAGCATCAGAACCGTCAGTGTTAGATGAGCTGCCAATAGCTCCTAACAGCAGTAACCGAACGCCGGCCTTACTTGTATCTGACTGTGGATCATACCGTAAAGGGTCAATAATATAGTCTACACTAGAGTGTTGATTTGCATTACGTGCAGGGCCTTGTATAGTAGTATTACTAGGCAATGTATCTTTGTCCCAATCAATTACTAATTTAGTTTCGTCTAAACTATTAACAGTAATTCGTCCTGCAACTAATCCACTAATGTCTGGTTTTCTAAAATACATTATACTAAGGCCTGCTCTGTATTGCCCAGGTACTTTAGAAAAGTAATCAGTCCAGGTCATAGTACTAGGTAACCCGTTATCTAATAATTGTATTTGTCCGTTTAAAATAAGTACACGTTCTTGTAATAGGTTGTCAACTACTGCTTTGTTAACTCTTGTGGTTTGATTTCTAGGTTCAAGTACCCCGTCACCGTCATTTGGAAACGATCCTGTATCAACTACTTTGTCTGAATCATCGTCGCCACCGTCCATTTTAAATGGAGGCGTCATTCCGCCAATACTGAATAAGTTTGTACCCTCTAGCATTTTTTCAAAGTCTAAGTATCCATCGCCGTCAAATATACTCGTAACGATATTAGTAACTACTCCTAATCGTTTAACTTTTGCCGGTGGACTAATAAAGATTGGTGTACTAAAAGTCATTTGTCCAACATCGATTTCACTATCAACTCCCACTGGAATTGCACGTGAACTAAAGTTAACACTATCTAACATTACTGTTGTTAAGCTAGTCCAATCTAAATAGTTGTCAGTTGTTTGTATATCTAAACTAGGATTAAACAGCATTAATATTTGCTCCATAATCTGTAGTTTCATGTCAGTGTTTGTTGACCATATGTCAACATTTATAGTTAACTTGTACGGAGTAGGCATTAGGCGTTCTACAGTGTATTGTCGCCCTTGTACGTCGGTGTAATCTCCATTTACGTCTTTAGAACGTTCTCTTACATGACGCTTGTTTACATAGCTTGAATCGCTAGTACGGTCTCTATCTAGTTCTAGTCCTGTAATGTAAACTGCCATGCGAGGCGCACTAGGTATTTTATTTTCTGAATTATCTCTAAGAATAGATCCTACTTGACGAGTTAAATCTCCGTATAGCACAGGTACTTGTTTTTCAGTACCGTCTCCTGTTTGGTAACTAAAATTACTAAACAGTCGCATCATTTGTACAAGATACTTTCTTATTTGTCCGTCATAAAAATGTTCAGCCATTAGTTATCCGCCTTAGGTTTTAATACTTGTGAAAGTGCTTGTCTTTGCTGTGTTCTTTCGTTATGCAGTGTTAAACTATATAGCCCTTCGTCCGTAACAGCACTAGCAGGCAATGTAATACGTACACGCTGTGTTCCGTTATCATCGTAGCTAGTAATCATACCAGCGTTGTCAGCTACTGTATAATCTTTACGTGCAAACCCGTCATTAGATGATGTGTATTCTATTTGTACATATTTTGCTGTTGTGTAGGCAATTTCTGTATCAATGTTAGTTTGTCCTACAGTTAAGCGTACAAAGTCTTGTGCTATTGGTGTATTATAAAGATATGTATTAATATCATTAATAAATGATCCACGTAGTGTTTGTGTAGTACCGTTATTCATTGGAGCTCTCTTAACATCATGTACTTTAAGCCAGCGTTTGCCGTCCCATCTAAACATGCGTTGCGGCAAAAAGTCTGTGCGTAAAAAATAATCGCCTTCAACACTGTCTAAAGGAAAACTAATACCGCTTGAAAAATTACTGCCATTTGGCGCAAATTCATCACCTATAAGTAAGCCTTTGTACCCGTGTGCAACAGGTGTAGCTTTATCTGTAATTGTACTTCCGTCTTCAGCAACTTCTTGAACTTTTGCTCGACCAGTTGTTTCGTCTATTGCAAGAGTGTATAAACTATCATCAACATCATAACCACTTTTTGGCGTATTTGCTTCAGCTTCTGCAACTACAGCATTATTAACATTCATTTCTGCTTCAAATGTTGATAATACATCACGCAGTGTCCCATCTTCAGGATAGTCTTCACTTGCAGGCAAGTCAAGTATATCTTTGTACTCTTGACTATCTACTATTTGTTTTAATTTAAGTCTATATAAGTGTGGATACCAAGTTGGTGAAAAGCCTTCTGCGGCTCTATTAATATCTTCAATAACATAAAAGCGTTTTAGTGCAACACTAAAATCATTCATAGCATATTCATCTTTTAGATGAGGCAGTTCTATAACATCACCGGGCATAAGTTTACGCCCAATTGCTTCTACTGAAGTTGTAATATGTACAGTCATAAACAATGTATCATTGCTTAAGAACAAACCAAATTGGCTTAAATCAAAGTCAATGTCCTGTACATTGTAAATACCCCTGATAGTGTAGATGTCTTTATCATACTTCCTATCTCTATTTTCTAAAAACAACATATCTTGGATCTGTGTATGATCCTTTTCAGTTGTTCCATCATTAGTTCCAATATATTTGTGGACAAACAGGTCTGTCCCACCTATAGTGAACATTTCATTAATCTGGCGGTCTAAGAATTTATAGTCTGATCCGCGTTCTGGTTTATATAAACTTAATCTTGGCATATGTATATTTATCGTAACGATAAATACTATGACGGAGAAAAGTAAATGGCAGTAGCACAAACACAAAAACAAGAAGTATTTGATTATGTAGAAGCCTTTCTAGGCGGCGGAATGATTGATGTTGAATTAGACCCTATACACTACGAAACTGCATTAACCAAGGCATTTTCTAAATTTAGGCAGCGTTCAGACAATAGTGTAGAAGAAAGCTATTTGTTTATGCCTACAGTCAACGACCAAAACGAATATACATTACCAGATGAAGTAGTTGAAGTACGTCAGTTATTTCGTAGAAGTATCGGATCAAGATCCGGTGGCGGCGATGGCGGAACGTTGTTTGAACCATTCAATATGGCATACACAAACACATACTTGTTGTCGAGTTCGAATATGGGCGGACTAGCTACATATGATTTATTCAGTCAATATCAAGAATTAGTAGGTAGAATGTTTGGATCATTTATTGAATTTAATTGGAATCCCGCAACTAAAAAATTAACCTTATTACAACGACCTCGTACAGAAGAATCTTTATTACTACGTTGCTATAACTATCGTCCAGATAGTGAATTACTAAATGATTATCTAGCAAAGCAATGGATTAAAGATTATACACTAGCAAGTTGTAAATATATGCTAGGTGAAGCACGTAGTAAATTTGCTACTATTGCAGGACCACAAGGCGGGTCAGCACTTAATGGTGATGCACTAAAAGCAGAAGCCCAAGCCGAAATGGAAAAACTTGAAATGGAAGTAGCAAGTCAAATGGCTGGCGGTGTAGGCTACGGATTCACAATAGGTTAAAACTACCTAAGTTAACGCTAACGATTTTAATTCCTTGTAAATACAATACAACAAGGAGGTCCCATAATGTGTAGTCCATTTGTGCGTAAAGAAGCCAACCGATTAAACTGGATCATCAAAGGTAAACTAATTGATAGATCCTGGTCCGACACAGAAGTCGAAAAAACTTACGATTCATACTTTAAAAGACTTTGGGGAAATAACGAAAGTTATATTCACGAAATAGGGTTTGAACAAGCCTGGAAAGAACGTGAAGCAGAAATCTTTCACGAAGAGATTCAAAAGGTTGCTGTTTTGGGCGGACACTACGATTAACGGTTGACACAATAGCTTATGTAGTATATACTTTAAAGTATATTCAATAAGGAGTTATTTGTGCTACCTAAACTATTAGTTGTTGGACACGGCCGACACGGCAAAGATACTGTATGTGAGATGTTAGAAGCATACGGATACACATTTCAATCATCAAGTAAATTTTGTTCAGAGTTGTTTATTTTTAACGACTTAAAAGATCAGTACGGATATGATAATGAAGAGGAATGCTATGCAGATAGGCATAATCATCGTACTGAATGGTATAATATGATACATGATTATTGCAGTGACGACTTAGCAAGGTTAGGTCGTAACTTATTTGCCGAACACGACATCTACTGCGGTCTACGTAACAAGCGTGAATTCTTTGCAATGCAGAATGAAGAAATATTTGACTGTGCTATTTGGGTAGACAGAAGTGACCATTTGCCCAGTGAAGATCCTAGCTCAATGAGTATTGAACAATGGATGTGTAATTATACAATTGATAACAACGGCGACCTACAACGACTAAAAAAGAATGTGCATGTACTAATGCAGACATTATTTAAAAATCAGGGATTAAGTCTCCCTGCTTCCAGCGGCTACCTTCTTTCTGAAGTGTTCGTTGACAGTTAGCACAAATCGTTTTTAAGTTGTTAGGGCGACAGTTATTTAAATCACCGTCTATATGAAACACATTAAACTGTTCAGGATGTTTTGACTTAAATCCGCATTTTTCACAACTGGCTTTTTTCTCATACCCTCGTTGTTTCCATTTAGGAATACCGTGTCCTAATCCATTGCGTAAACATCTTTCGCATAGGCTTCTGTAGTAAACTTTTTTACCTTTTTTATAATTTATAGCAGCTGGACGCTGTCCGCATCGGCATAATGGTCTCATATTGTATTTAGCTCACCTTTTTGATACCTTTTTATGGGTATATATCAGCACCTTTTCTTTCCTATATGCTAAATACATGTAACAAACGCTCAAACAAAATATTATAGGAGATATATAATGGCACTAACATCACCAGGCGTACAGGTTAGCGTAGTAGACGAAAGTTTTTATACACCCGCTGAACCAGGTACAGTTCCAATGATTTTCGTAGCCTCCGCCGCAAATAAAACTAATGGCGCTGGCACAGGTACTGCTGCAGGAACACTGAAAGCAAATGCAGGAAAACCTTACTTACTTACATCACAGCGCGATTTGACAGAAACATTTGGCGACCCAGTATTTTATACTGATAACAACAACAATCCAATACATGCAGGCGAACTTAATGAATACGGCTTACAAGCTGCTTATTCACTATTAGGTGTTAGCAACAGAGCATGGGTTGTTAGAGCAGACGTAGACTTAGGAGCACTACAAGCATCCGCAGATGCACCAGCAGGCGATCCAGCAGACGGCGCACTTTGGGTAGACACAGCTTCTTCAGCTTTTGGCATTTTTGAGTGGAATGGCGAAGCAGCAACTACAGCAGGCGGACAGAGCTTTGGCGTTCAAACACCAATAGTTATTACAGATGCAGCAAAACTAACAGACGGCGTTCCAAAAGGGTCAGTTGGTTCAATTGGTGACTATGCTATTGTTGCAGGACAGACTACATCATATGCAATTTACAAGAAAAATTATTTAGGTAACTGGGTAAAGGTTGGAACAAGTGACTGGATTGGATCAACTCCGTCAGTACTTGGTACAGCAGCAGTTACAAGTGGATTACTTGACACTGACACATTTATAATTGATGTTGCAGGATCAGACTATACAATTACAGCAGCAGCTTCAGGCGGCGCAGCAACTACACTAAGTGATATTGTTTCAAACGGTAATACTGTACTAACTGGTACTGGTGTAAGTTTAGCTAATATTAACGATCAACTTGCTATTTTAAATACTGGTTCAACTGACACTACAATTGAAGTTAAAGCAGGTAATAATGATTTAGAAGGCACACTAGGAATTACTATCGGAACATATGCAGTTCCTAAAGTAGCTATTGCTCCACATACAGGAGTACCGCAGTATAAAACATCAGGAACAGACACTCGTCCATCAGGAAGTATTTGGATCAAAACTACTGAACCAAATAGCGGAGCACGTTGGAGAGTTAAATCTTGGAATGCAGCTACAGAATTATGGGACTTAGTTCCAGCACCAATTTATGCAGACAATGAATCAGCATTAGCAGCATTAGATAGAGTTGGCGGCGGAAATAACCTAGCAGTAGGCGATCTTTATATCCAGTCTAACTGGAGTGAAGCATCAGCACCATTAGGCGACTTTAAAATATATAGAAGAAGCGCATCAGGTGTATCATCGCAGACATCAAATGCAGTTGCAACACAACTTACAGCACAAACATATACGTTTACGCTATCTGAAACAGTAGCAGGCAGTGCAACAGGTGTTGAAAGAGCAATAAGTGCAGTAGCAACAGGCGCATCCACAGACGCAGATGTAATTGCTGATGCAATTAACAGTGCAGGAGCTACAAACATTGTTGCTTCAGTAGATGCAAACAACAAAGTTATAATTTCACACAAACTAGGTGGCGATATTAGAATAACTGATACAGGCGGTGCTTTAGCATTAATTGGATTTGTTCCAGCTAATAAAATTACTAACTGGGCAGTTGTAAGTTTAGCAGCATCATCGATATCAGGAAATGCTCCAACATCAACAACAGCAGACGGTACATTATGGTATAGTTCAGTAGTTGACGAAGTAGACATTATGGCACATAATGGCACAACTTGGGTAGGTTATAACACATTATATTCAAGTGCAACAATTAAAACTTCAGCTACTGCTCCATCAACACCAGGCGCAAATGATATTTGGGTTAGTACAGCAGACTTAGAAAATTATCCAACAATTTATCGTTATAACGGCGATACTGTTAAGTGGGACTTAATTGACAAAGGCGACCAAACTACTGAAGACGGTATTTTATTTGCAGACGCACGTTGGAATACTGACGGTGGCGCAGGCGAAGCAACTATTAGTGAATTACTAGAAAGTGATCACTTAGATGCAGACGCTCCAGATCCAGCACTATATCCACAAGGTATGATGTTATGGAATCTACGTAGAAGTGGATTTAATGTTAAGAAATATGTACGTAACTATGTTGATGTTACTGCTGATAATCCAAGAATGGGCGATGTAAGCATGAGTGCTTATAGTACAGACCGTTGGGTTACAGAATCAGCTAACCAAGCAGACGGCAGCGGATCTTTTGGACGTCATGCACAACGCAAGGTTGTTGTACAACAGTTACAAGCAACAGTTAACTCAAATGACGAAATTAGAGATGATGAGTCAAAAGTGTTTAACGTAATGGCAACACCAGGATATCCAGAACTAATTGGAGAAATGGTAAGTCTTAACTTTGACAGAGGATTGAGTGCATTTATTATAGGTGACTCACCATTTAGATTAACACCAGATGCAACTTCATTAAATGAATGGGCAACAAACGTAAATCTAGCAGTTGAAGATAACGACGACGGTCTTGTTACTAGAGATGAATACTTAGGTGTATTTTATCCAGCAGGATTCACAAGTGATAATGCAGGTAACAATGTAGTTGTTCCACCAAGTCACATGATGCTAAGAACTATTGCATTAAGTGATCAAGTTAGTTACCCATGGTTTGCACCGGCAGGTACAAGACGAGGTGGTGTTAACAATGCTTCAGCAACAGGTTATGTGAGTGCTGAGGGCGAATTCGTAAGTATTGCACTTAACGAAGGACAACGTGATACACTTTACACATCAGCAGTTAACCCAATTACATTTATTAATGGAGCAGGACTTGTTAACTACGGTCAAAAGACTCGTGCAAGAGGTTCGAGTTCATTAGACAGAATCAACGTAGCACGTTTGGTTATCTACTTACGTAGCCAACTTAACAAACTTGCTAAACCATATATCTTTGAGCCAAATGACAAGATCACACGTGATCAAATCAAACAAGCAGCAGAGAGTTTATGTCTAGAGCTAGTGGGTGCAAGAGCATTATATGACTTCTTAGTTGTATGTGACGAAAGCAATAACACACCAGCAAGAATTGACAGAAATGAAATGTATTTAGATATAGCAATTGAACCAGTTAAAGCAGTAGAATTTATTTACATTCCGCTACGCTTGAAAAACACTGGTGAGATAGCAGGACTGTAAATTGATAAATATATATAACAAATTAGGAGCAAATTAAATGGCTATTTCATCATTATCAAAAATCACAGTTCCGTTAGCTTCTGACGCAAGCAACTCTACACAAGGGTTGCTCATGCCAAAACTCCAGTATCGCTTTAGAGTGTCACTGGAAAACTTTGGTGTAAGCGCAGGAGAAGTAACTGAACTAACTAAACAGGTACAGGATGTTACTAGACCAAACGTAAGCTTCGAGACAATGACTGTTGACGTATACAACTCAAGAGTTTATCTTGCAGGTAAACATACCTGGGAAGCTATTACATTAACTTTAAGAGACGATGCTACTGGTGCTGTTCAAAAGCTAGTTGGTGAACAACTACAAAGACAGTTTGACTTTATGGAACAGTCAAGTGCAGCAAGCGGAATTGATTATAAGTTTGTAACTAGAATTGAAATTCTAGACGGTGGTAACGGTAACTACGCACCAGAAACATTAGACACATTTGAACTTTACGGTTGTTACTTAGAAAGTGCAAACTATAACTCATTAGCATATAGTGCTAACGAACCAGTTACAGTAGCACTTACTATTAAGTACGATAATGCTATACAAACTCAAGGCGCATCAGGCGGCGGAGTTGGTACTGCTATTGGCAGAAGTGTAGCAGCTATTGCATCAACTACAGGCGCAAGCTAAAAGTTAAATTAGTCACACAGTCGATTGAATTAGGGAGCATTGCTCCCTTTTTCTTTATATACGTACTTTATCTCATTGGATAAATATTAGTATGGCAAGTATATTCACAGGTTTCTTAGACAACGTAGTAAATGGAGCATTAAGCCCAAAAGGCAACATGGCCGACTACACACACGCTGCTCGTTTATATGTAGACAACGAGTTTCGTCTTGCACCAAAACAAAAATTTCTATATCATGTAACACTTAATCTTAACGAAAATGTAGTTAACAAGATATTACCGCAGTGGGTGCAAAAACACTCAAATGAAGTTAGCATGTTAGTAAAATCAGTTGACTTACCTAGTTACAAAATTAGTGTTGAAACTAAAAACAAATACAATCGAAAAAAGAACCTACAGACTCGAATAGATTATGATCCTGTAAATATTACGTTTCACGATGACAATGCTAGTATAGTTACTCAATTATGGACTGCTTATTATAACTATTATTACGCAGACGGAACATATGGTAGTAGAGATGGTGCAGGAGCACCTAATCAAACTGACAGAGCATATGACAGATTTAACTCTTACAAAGGCTCAGATGCAAACAAAAATAGATTTGGTTTTGATAACGATGCATACGAGCCATTCTTTACTAGTATACAAATAAGTCAATTAGCAAGACATCAATACTTAACAATGACTCTAGTTAATCCGCTTATCGAGTCTTGGCAACACGACAGTCTAGATAACAGTGCATCAGCAGAACCAGTACAAAATCAAATGACTGTTGCATATGAAACTGTATTTTACGCAGACGGAGCAGTTAAAGAAGGATCAACACCTAAAGGCTTTGGAGTCGAGCATTATGATAATACTCCAAGTCCTATTTCAGCAGGAAGTGCAGCAAGTTTATTTGGTAGTGCTGGTGTATTAGCAGGCGGCACAAGTATACTAGGCGATATTGCAGGTGGCAAGGCAGACTTAGGCACTTTACTTACAGCAGCACGTACTGTTAAGAACGCTAAAAAACTTACAAAAGAAGGTGTACGTAACGAAGCATTTCAGGTTGCAGGGAAAACTATTAGAACAGCAACAGGCACAAATGTAAGTGGATTAGCAAATACAAATTTTCCTAAAAGTGGCGGCACTGGATCAGAAATTACAGAAGCTGTTGCAGTTACTACCCAAAAAGAAAATAAATTTTATCCACCCGTTGAACTACAAGATTCTTTAAATTCGGATATAGAGTTAAAAGAAGCAGTTGCTAAAAAAGCATTAGCAATTGGAGCATTAACTACAATCGACGAACAAGCAGCTAACAATTTAACATCATTTGATGATTTAAATGCTACTGAGCAAGCAAATTTATTAGAAGCTGTAGACGCCGGAATTGAAAACGGCAATCAAAAGTTAATTGGCATTGCTAATCAAATTGTAAATAACTATAACGAAAATGGACAAGGTAATACTAGAACTATACCTGCACAGAAAAATCCGTTAGGAAATACATAATGTCAAATTTACCAAAAGCAAAATCAAATGATAGTGCAAACGAAGTAAAAGAATTTTTTAATCAATATCTTACTGAGTCAATTTCTTATCCTGCAAATGATGTTGATGCAGTTATCGGATTTTTTGAAAATAGAGATTTTGAAAAAACAAGTGCAATTGCAGTAGCAACAGTACTCCTTCAACAAGCAAAGATTGATAATATAAAAGTATTTGAATTACTCGATTCGCTGCAAGGTTTAAATAAAACACAACTTAGTGATATAGTTGCAAACGTTTTAAACTATAGTAGAGAAAAAATTAGTACATTGGGTTTTAAAGTTGAATCTAATTATGAAAAAATCGAGAAAAGAAATATTATCTACTAATATGATATGGGAAGATTTGCACAAGGAAAATATACTCTTAAAAATGCTGAAAAGTATATAGGTACGAAAGTACCAACATATCGAAGCAGTTGGGAATTTGCCTTTATGAAATTTTGTGATGAACATCCAAGTGTTGCAAAATGGGCAAGTGAAGCAATAAAAATACCATACAAAAATCCATTAACTGGTAAGCACACAATATATGTACCTGACTTCTTTATAGCATATGCAGACAAAAATGGAAAGCAGCGTGTTGAACTTATAGAAGTCAAACCCGAAAATCAAACTGTAAAGGAAAAACTAGGTCGTAGTAGACATAATCAGGCTCATTGGATAGTTAATCAGGCTAAATGGGAAGCAGCAAGAGCATACTGTAAACAAAAAGGTATCTTTTTTAGAATAGTTACTGAAAATGATATTTTTCATAATGGCAAAAGAAGATAATGGCTGTAATTATTAAAGACTATAATAGTATCTTTGTACATGTTCCTAAAACCGGCGGCAGTAGTATACAGCGTTGGTTATTAGATAACACATCTAGCCAAGTAACAAAAAGCACCAAACATCATACATTACAAAAACTTGAATTAAAGTACGGAAAGTTTGACTTTAGTTTTGCAGTTGTACGAAATCCCTGGGACTGGTGTGTAAGTTGGTATTCCTTTACTAGAGATAGAGCGTTACGTAGGATTCAAAATCCTAAACAAAAAGGTAAGTTTAGTTTAGAATATAACCAACAAGTTTTAGACGACTATGAAAAAGGCTTTGAATACTTTATAGAAAAAACACAATTAAAAGATCAACATCATAGGACTATAGGTGTATCTTATATTATGAAGTTAGAAAATATAAATCACGACATACAACTACTAAAAGACAAATTTAATATCAAACAAGAGTTACCATATTTAAATACCTCGTCTAGAAACAAAGACTATAGAGAATATTATAATGATAATACTAAACAAATAGTAGAAAACAAGTTTAAAAAAGATATTAATACATTTGGATATAAATTCTGATAAATAATAGTAGCAGTTAATGGAAAGTTAAAATGACTAAAAAATTAGAAGATTTGCTTAACCTAGATGATTCAAAAGAAATCATCAAACAAGCACAACAGCAAGAAAAAGAGCAAACAAAGCACGAAATAGCTCACGAAGAAAGTTTTCGTGACATAGCCGAGTTTGATAAAATTGCTAGTGCATTACCTGCTGTCAAAGGATTAGGTGATAAAGCTGATAGCGAATTAAATGATATTGCCGATCGTGCATTAACAGCATACGAAGATTTGATGGATTTAGGTATGAATGTTGAAAGCCGTTACAGTGGTAGAGTATTTGAAGTTGCTGGCGGACTACTTAAAACAGGACTAGATGCAAAAGTAGCAAAACTTAATAATAAGTTAAAAATGGTCGAATTGCAACTTAGAAAAGAAAAACAAGATAAAGATAGCGGTGCTGATGACGGTATGATCTCCGGTGAAGGCTATGTTGTTACAGATAGAAATAGTCTATTAGAGAAGCTTAAAGGGCTTGATAAAGATAAATAACATATAACGGGAATGTATATAATGGAAACAAGATTTCAAGAATTGCTTAACGAGTCTAAAAAGACTTATAATTTTAAGATTGGTGTAGCGGGTTCGCTGCCAGAAGGATGTGAAGAAAGTATAAAATCATGTTTGAAAAAATATGATGTTGCTTCAATGACCAAAGGCAAAAAAACACCAATACAGGAACGTCCGTTGGACTTTCCGCAACTAGAAAATATGGAAGTTACATATTTTGAAGTCGAACTTAATTATCCTTCAACACAGCAAGTTTTACAAGAATACATTGGATCATGTTGTAATATTGATCAAGCACACATTATTGTACGTAACCCAGACGAAATGCAAGAAAAGTATCAGGAAATGCCAAGCGATACTACTTATGAAACAAAATTAACAACAGAAGACATGGGCGGAGAGAGCGCACAAGAAAGTGTAGGCGACAACCGCGTAATGGATCTTCTGAAAGAGCTAGAAGTGGCTCGTAAAGAACGTGAGCACAATCCAAGTGCTGCGGCACCGGAGGCAAACTAAAATGAGTATGAAAAAACTACTAGAATCAATGGATAGCATTGAATTAGAAGGCGGAATGCCAATGGTACCACCAATGGCGCCACAACCACAAGAAGACAAAGGCAATCCAGTAACAATGAATGTATCAATGAATGCAAGTGGCAAAGATAATGTTGCAGACTTAATTGATATGATGAAAAATGCAGGGTTGAACGATGCAGGCGAAGTTACTGCTGACATGATGCCGATGCGTACAGACATGGAACGGTTACGTGATATTGTTAAAGGTCCAAAAGATATGGACGATCTTAAACCAGGCATGCAAGATGAGCCATGTGATGATTGCGGTAAGCAACATGTCGGTGCAAGTAGCTGTATGGACGATGTCGAAGTAGACGACGAAGCAGTTGCAGAATACGATAATGAGCCAGAAGAAGAATACAAGTCAATTGACGATGTAATTAACTCTGGTGACGACCTACATAAATCTAAGAAAGCATATCCTGCTGCACAAGACGGCGACAATGCAATGGCAGTAGAAGACGATGAAGATGCACTAGAGGACAACATTAGAGAAGAGCTTTATAAAGCAATTCAAGCAAAAATGGCCGAAGGTCGCGGACGTGGCAAGAAAAAAGCTAAAGAAGATATTAAAACTACAGAAGGACGTGGTAGAGGTAAAGGCAAAAAAGCAAAAGAAGATGCAGAAGCCGGCGCTGATATGGAAGCATGTCCAGACTGCGGTAAGAAAAAACAAAAGTTAATGGCTTGCGGCAGTTGCGGCTGTAGTTAATAACTATCGTAACAATTAACTCAATAGCACCTTCGGGTGCTATTTTTTTGAGTAAATAGTTTTATGGTAGAATCTTCAATTGATTGGACAAAATATTTTGATCATATAAAACCAGTGTGTCCTTGGAGTGGTTCAGCCTGGAAAAAAGGCGAAATAAAAGTAAGATACTGGAACGGCGATATAGAAGAACTAGGTTCTAATCAAGCTATCATATACATATGCAAGGGATATAATCGTAGGCGTTTAAAGAAACTATGTAAAAAAATAAACATAAGTTTACAGTATGAATGGTTATGGAGTGAGCCTACACACGGAGATTATGCTTCACCTATTCCTATATTAATACAACAAGACAAACGTAAGTTGTTTGACCTAAGGTTCGATACTGGGTTTTATGACGATATAATTGGTTAAATACTATTATGGCAGCATCATTAGACGGCGTCTTAATTAAAAAGGCGAATAAACAAGAAACATTTACTGAGTCTCAAATAGAAGACCTTACACTGTGTATGGATCCTGAGCTTGGCTATCTGCATTTTGCAAAACATTTTGCTTTCATTCAACATCCTGTAAAAGGTAAATTGTTGTTTGATCCTTATGAGTATCAGTTACGTTTAATGGACAGTTATCACAGCTATCGCTTTAACATTAATATGATGCCTAGGCAAACAGGTAAGACTACGTGTGCTAGTATCTATCTAGCATGGTATGCAATGTTTAACCCTGACCAAACTGTACTTGTAGCAGCTCACAAATATACAGGCGCACAAGAAATTATGTCACGCATACGTTATGTTTACGAAACATGTCCAGATCACATTAGAGCAGGTGTTACAAGTTATAATAAAGGCTCAATTGAATTTGAAAACGGATCACGTATTGTAGCGCAAACTACAACAGGTAATACAGGACGTGGTATGAGTATATCATTACTATACTGTGACGAGTTTGCATTTGTGCAACCTAACATCGCAGAAGAGTTTTGGACTTCTATATCACCTACACTAGCAACAGGTGGTCGTGCTATTATTACTAGCACACCTAACAGTGACGAAGATACATTTGCTACTATTTGGAAACAAGCAGAGCAAAAGTTTGATTCACATGGCAATGAACAAGAGCTAGGTATAAACGGATTTCATAGTTTTGTTGCACAGTGGGACGAACATCCTGACAGAGACGACAACTGGAAAGAAGAAGAAATTGGACGTATTGGCGAAGAAAAATTTAGACGTGAATACGGTTGTGAATTCTTAGTATTTGATGAAACATTAATTAATTCAATTAAACTTGCTGCTTTGGAAGGCGGCAGTCCTATATTGAATATGGGACAAACACGCTGGTATAAAAAACCAACTAATCAATATACATATGCTATTGCACTTGACCCTAGTATGGGAACAGGCGGCGACTTTGCTGCTATACAAGTGTATGAACTACCGAGTTATGAACAAGTAGCCGAATGGCAGCACAATCAAACTGCTATTCCTGGCCAGATAAGAATACTAAGTGATATATGTAAGTATATTGCAGATTCTGCAGGTGATAATAATGTATATTGGAGTGTAGAAAACAATGGCATAGGAGAAGCGGCACTGATCGTTATAAACGATTTTGGGGAAGAGAACATTCCGGGTTTGTTCGTAAGTGAACCGATGAGAAAAGGTCACGTTAGAAAGTTCCGCAAAGGCTTTAATACTACACACGGTACAAAGATTACAGCATGTAGTCGATTAAAAACAATGGTCGAAAATGACAAAATGAAAATACATAGTAAACCATTAATAGGCGAGCTTAAAAACTTCATTGCTACAGGTAGTAGTTTCCAAGCAAAGTCAGGCACACATGATGATTTAATTGCATCAACATTACTTGCTATTCGAATGATGGCAGTTCTAAAAGATTGGGACCCCAGGGTGTATAATACTTTTAATCAGGCAGAACATGATGATAATTATGAACCGCCAATGCCTATCTTCATTAGCAGCAACATATGATAAATACAATATGCAGAATTTAGACTTTATAGCAGACGAACTATTCAATAAAATAAGAGGACGCTTTCCGAGTGTCACTATTGGAGATGCCGAAGGCAATGTAACTAATGAGCCAAAACTAGCTCGTTACTTTGACTTTAACTTTGTAAACGAAGGACGTCCAGTAGGAAAAGTGAGTGTAAGTTTAGATGATAAAAACGTAGCAGTTGTTTACGGAGAAGATTTAGTTGCTAACGAAACTGAATTAACAAGAAGCAGCTGGTATGATTTTTTAAAAGAATTAAGAATGTTTGCAAGAAAGCGAACATTAGCGTTTGATACAAGAGATATAACTAAATCAAATTTAAATACTAGAGACTACAAATTTTTAGCAAATAACCGTGGCGGGGACGAAAACATGAACGAATCTAAAATGTATGGCACATCAAGAGTGAGTTATCAAGACTTTGATGGAGCACGTTTAATGATTAAACACACTGAGGGCATTGACCAAGAAGCAGCAGGTGGAAGATCAAAGAAAGTTGGAACTTTATATATTGAAAGTTCTGAAGGTGAAAGATTTAAATATCCATACAAGCACGTAACTGGTGCAAGAGCAATGGCACGTCATGTTGCAGAAGGCGGAAACGCTTATGATGATTTTGGTAAGCATATTGTAAGTATGTCAGAAGAAATGAACAAACTACGTAAGTTTAAAACTTACATGGGTCGTTCAGCAGTAATGGCAGAAAGCCTAGCAGAGTATGTAGACGTAGTTAAAGAACGTATCGCCACAGTTAAGAAAACACTAGAGTCACTACAACGCCCATCATATTACAAAGAAACATTTGAAGCATTTGCTCCAGCAGTAATGGAAGATGTTCCAAGTGACGTTGCTGAAAATTGGATTGATCAATTAACTATTAGACAGTTTAACGAAGAATTGTCAGATGTATTCCCGTACATTTATAAGTTAGTTAGTGAAGCAAGTAAAGCTGACGAAGTAGGACCAGACGAATTAGATGAAGTAGCAGGACCAGATAAATGCTGGCCAGGACACAGAAAAGTTGGTACACAAAAAGGTACTGGCAAGAACGCAGGCAAGCGTGTAAACAAGTGTAAGAAAATTGAGTCAGAAGAAGAAGTAGAAGAAGGTCCATTTAAAGGTGTCGGTAAAACTTTAATGAAAAGAAAACTCGACAAACAATATAAAAAATCAGACCTTGCAAATTTTGATAAATCAGGAACAGACACAAGTGGAAAAACGCCTGATGAGATTAGACAAATGAAGTCAGATTATTATCACGACCATATGGACAAGGCAGATAAAGCAAAAAAAGCCAAAAACCGGTTATCAAGAGAAGAAATGGAAATTGAATCAGCATTTGAAGAAATGATGGGTCAGTTTGCTGAAGGTGAAATGAAGTGGAAGCAAACTAGTATGTCACCAGAAGAAGCTGTAGCAAAGTACGGCAAAGACAATGTAAAAGTTAAAAAAGGCGGACTTAACAACGGCGACGATATGGTATCAGTACAAGTTGCAGATGAAAGTTTTGACCCGCAGTCAGAGCCAAGTGACCGAGATTTAGCTGTAGAAGATATGATGAATGCATACGAAAAAGGTGGCGAAAAAGCTCTAGCAGCTTATATGCATATTAGCGAAGAAGAACTTGATCAAGATATTAACGAATGGTGTGCAGAACACGGCAAGCATCCAGACGATGATAGAGATGAAGCAATTGAAGGTGTTGTTGAAGAGTTAGCTAATATGACAGATTTTGACGAAGGCAATGCATACGCACACGCTGTAAAGAAAGCCAAAATGAATGGCAAGAAAAAAGGCGACAAAGTAGACGGTCCAGACGGCGATGAGATTACACTAGAAAAAGAACAAAAGACACCATTAGGAGAGTTTATACTTTCTTATTACGATAAAGAAACAGGCGAATTTCCAAAAGGCGAAACAGCAATACTTACTATGGTAGAAAAAGATTACGGCGAGCAGTTTATTGAACCTGCAAAAGCGTTTATTACCAAAGTATACGAAGTAACAGAAACATATCGAGAACCAGCACAAACTCCAGAATTCGAAAGAATGAGAGAACTAGCAGGCTTAAGATAAATAGAATTGGACAATAAATCCAATAAGTTTTAAGTTTTTCTTTAAAAAAGACTTGACATTGTTTGTAGAATAGCATATAATAAGAACTGTGCTACAAACAAATAGGCACTTGATAACAAGTAGCAATGTAGCTACAACCATAAAGGCATATATAGGAGGCATTAATTATGGCATCATTAGCAGAAATCCGAGCGAAGCTCAAAGAGCAAGAAGCAGGAAGCAATAACCGCAGTTCAGGCGGTGGCGACAACAGCATTTACCCATTTTGGAATATCAAAGAAGGCGAGAGCGCAACTCTACGTTTCCTTCCTGATGGCAACGCTGATAACACTTTCTTTTGGCAAGAGCGTTTGGTAATTAAATTACCGTTTGCTGGAGTTAAAGGACAAACTGACTCACGTCCAGTACAAGTACAAATTCCATGTATGGAAATGTATGGAGAGACATGTGATATTCTCAACGAAGTACGTGGTTGGTTTAAAGATCCAAGTTTAGAAGACATGGGTCGTAAGTATTGGAAAAAGCGTTCGTATATTTTCCAAGGCTTTGTAACAGACAATCCATTAGCAGAGGACACAACTCCGGAAAATCCAATCCGTAGATTTATTATTGGTCCGCAAATCTTTAATATTATTAAAGCAGCTCTTATGGATCCTGACATGGAAGAATTGCCAACTGATTATACAGCAGGTGTAGACTTCCGTCTAAACAAAACATCCAAAGGTGGATACGCAGACTATAGCACAAGTAATTGGGCACGTAGAGAGCGTCCGTTAGACGATGCACAAATGAACGCAGTTAACGCTAATGGGTTATTTAATCTAGGAGACTTCCTACCTAAAAAGCCAGGCGATGTGGAACAAAAAGTCATGAAAGAAATGTTTGAAGCATCAGTAGATGGTGAAGCATTTGACATGGATCGTTGGGGACAATACTTCCGTCCAGCAGGAATGGCACAACGTACAGGTGATCCAGTAGCGACACCTAAAGCGACAACACCAGAAGCGGCACCAGCAGAAGCAACTGCTCCAGTAGCAGAAGCGGCACCAGTAGCGGCACCAGCAGAAGCAACTGAGGCGGCACCAGCAGAAGCAGGTAAAGCAGAAGACATTCTAGCAATGATCAGAGCACGTCAATCGTAATAAAATAGCAATGCTTCTACTAACTAAACCGGTAACAGAGATTCATGGTTTACCTGTCAACGTTCCAAACGTTAGTAGAAGCACTTTTTAGATAGGAGAATAATATGGCGAATAAATCATTCGATCCGACTAAGTTCCGTAAGGACTTAACTAAATCCATCTCAGGAATGAGTAGCGGTTTTAACGATCCTAAAGACTGGATCAGCACAGGAAACTATGCACTAAACTATCTTATTAGTGGCGACTTTCACAAAGGTGTTCCACTCGGTAAGGTAACTGTGTTTGCTGGTGAATCTGGTGCAGGTAAATCTTATATCTGTTCAGGTAACATTGTAAAGGCAGCACAAGAACAAGGTATCTTTGTAGTATTAATTGACTCGGAGAATGCACTTGACGAAAGCTGGTTACATGCACTTGATGTTGACACATCAGAAGAAAAACTATTAAAACTGAATATGTCAATGATTGACGATGTTGCTAAAACATTGTCAACATTTATTACAGACTACAAAGCAATGGATGAAGAAGACCGTCCTAAAGTATTGTTTGTAGTTGACAGTTTAGGTATGTTACTAACACCTACTGATATTGATCAGTTTAACAAAGGTGATATGAAAGGTGATATGGGTCGTAAGCCCAAGCAATTAACATCACTTGTTCGTAATACAGTTAATATGATTGGTTCATTAAACGTAGGATTAGTATGTACTAACCACACTTATGCATCACAGGATATGTTTGATCCAGATGATAAGATTAGTGGTGGTTCAGGCTTTATATATGCATCAAGTATTGTTGTTGCAATGAAAAAGATGAAGCTAAAAGAAGACGAAGATGGTAACAAGATCAGTCAGGTTATGGGTATCCGTGCTGGCTGTAAGGTTATGAAAACACGTTATGCAAAACCGTTTGAAGGTGTACAGGTAAAGATTCCTTACTCAACAGGAATGAATCCTTATAGTGGTTTGCTTGAATTGTTTGAAGCAAAAGACATTATTAAAAAGCAAGGCAATAGACTTGCGTACACTACACTTGATGGTGAAGAAATCCTTGATTATCGTAAAAAGTGGATTGGAGAGAACCTCGACAAAGTTATGTCAGATTATCTAGTAAAAGAATCAGAAGTGGTAAATACCGATGATGATGTTACTGATGATGTTGACATTGACGAACTACAGACAGCCGAGGAGTAAGTTATGGAAGAAGAACAGATCGTAGATGTATGGAATATGTTTAAAGAATATCTTGATAAAAAACATATTGAAATGGCAGCTGAACGCTTTGTAGACTTGTTAGCCGATATGGGTACAGGAGATGATACACTACAATCTGCACTAGGCAGTGATAATGCACTAGATGATGCTATTCATTATTATCTAGACATTGACGAAACTGACGCAGTGGATGAAGAAGAAGATTGGGATTAATTTATGGGTTGGTATAGCGAAGTAAGTCGTGATGTGGGTAAGATACCGCAAGCAGTTGCACATTTTGAAAATGAACTAGGAGACGCTCGTAATGAATGTAAGCTAGTTGGTAATGTTGAACGTGCGGCTGCAAGCATGCCAGGCATTGTTGAACATCGCTTTAACCAACTTCAAGAGATTGAAGCAATCTTACACTATCTAAATATTGAGCTACGCAGGTTGCGTAGTTCATACTTTAAAAAATACTTAGAAAACTATCAACGAGCTCTGTCTAGTCGTGACGTAGAAAAATACGTTGACGGCGAGGCAGACGTTGTTGATTACGAAAAGATTATTAACGAGTTTGCGCTAATGCGTAACAAGTGGTTAGGTGTACTCAAAGCACTTGATCAAAAGCAATGGCAAATCACAAACGTAGTCAAGCTAAGAGTAGCAGGTATGGAAGACGCTAGTCTTTAAAAGTAACTGTTTGTTTCCTCTTTACCACATATGTTTATATCCAGTATGTGCGTAGATAAATATTTTCATGAAGCAAAGTGAAATCACTATAGCCTGTGTATTACGCACTCCGGGCAAAAATAAAAATCCTAATAAGCAAAAAGTTTACGGCAACGACGATGTTGTTAGACTTAAGAAAGGTGTAGACAACTTTCTTAAAATGCCACATGATTTTGTATGCTTAACTGACAGAGACGATGTCGAAACTAACACTATTAAGTTGATCGGAGAACCAACTGAAACACCGGGCTGGTGGGCAAAGTTAGAATTGTTTAGACCAAAATTGTTTAAGCGTCCTGTTCTTTATATTGATTTAGATATGATTATATGTGGAGACTTAGACGAAATGGTTAGAAAGTTTAAAGGCAATCCTTTTATGCTTTTAGGTAATTCAAGACGTAGCGGGTTTGGCAGTGGTATAATTTATTTTGAAGGCAAGCATAATGATTTATGGGGGAAATATATTGCCGATCCAAAATATTATCAGAGGAAATATTCTAAAAAATCGAGGTATGGCGATCAAGCATTTTTAGAAGATAATAAACCATTCCGTCCTATGAATGAAACTGTAAATAGAAATTGGTTTCAAAGATTTGAATATGATACTGTTCCGCACCCCGATAGTAAAATTTTAGTTTGTGTAGGAAAAACAAATAAACTTCATAGACAAGAATTTCAAAATAACCCTTGGGTACTTAAATATTGGAGAAACATATAATGACTTATACTATAGTTACTAGTTTAAATAAAAAATATTGGGACGAAATTAGTAAAGTAAATATTGAAACTTGGATACAGCGTTTGCCAGCAAATGTTAATATAGTTATTTACAGCGAAGACAAAATAGATTATTCTCATCCTCGTTTAACATTCTATAACTTGTACAACGAGTGTCCTAAATTAGTAAATTTTATTAATACACACAAAGACAATCCCCATTACAACGGAACAAAAGAAGAATATCCAAGAGCATTTAGATACAACGGTATTAAGTTTGCACATAAAACTTTTGCAGTATTTAAAGAATCTCAAAGACAATCCGAGTATCTTATTTGGTTAGATGCTGATATATTAATGTTTGATAACATTGATGAAAAATTTCTTAATAACGCCTTTCCTAAGAATAAGTCAATAGCTTATCTAGGCAGGCCTTCAGAATACGACGAGTGCGGCGTTATGGGATATAATTTAAAAAATGATTTCACTAAAACTTTTTTACAAAAATTTGAAGACACATACTTAAACGGTTTAGATAATTATAGAGAAACACACGACAGTTGGATATTTTATCAACTACGATTAAGTTATGAAGACCAAAGTCAATTTTTAAACTTAAATGCTAATACAGAATCAAATAAACATCCTGTGAGCAGTAGTGTTCTTAAAGATAAAATGGTTCATAACAAAGGCGATCAGAAAAAACGTTGGCAACAGAAGTTTATTAAAAGACATAAATTATAATACGAGGTTCGATATATAATATGAACAAACATAGTTTGGTAGTAGCTATTAAAGAAATGTATAGGAATCATCCTATACCTAAGTTTCCTAACTTTAAGTTAGTATCTTGGAACGATAAAGCTGGACTCGAAGAAGCAGAAGTATTTTTACAACACAACATAATTGGCCAAAAGAATAAAAAGTTCCAAAAATATTATCAATACATTATAGACAGCGGTAAGCCTTTTATAGTTGCTGAAGCTCCGATATTTCGACGTAATGCATTACCTAGAGGAGTTCCGGGATCATATCATAGATATAGTTGGACTAGTTATTTCCAAAACGAAGGGAACTATTGTAATGAAAACTCTCCACCTGACAGGTGGCATCGTATACAACGAGATCAAAATATACAAATTAAACCTTGGCGTACAACAGGCGAATATATACTTTTAATTTTGCAACGGCCAGGAGATAGCAGTTTAAAAAACTTATTAGCACAGCACGGGTCGTATAAAAACTTTGTTGAGTTTACATTAAATGAAATTAAAAAATATACTGATCGCCCTATACGTGTACGTATGCATCCTTTACGTCAAGATCGACAATTAGAAGCATTAAAAGATTTTGATATTGATCTTAGTACAAATACTCTTGGGAGCCGTAGTGGTCAAGGAGCACTTGAAGGTGGAGACGGATTGTACAAAGACTTTAAAGATGCATATGCTGTAGTAGGATTTAATTCAAATGCACTAACTGAAAGTATATGCGAAGGTATTCCTACATTTAGTATGTGTGCTAGTTCGATGGCCTGGGATTGTAGTAACAAAGATTTAAAAGATATTGAAAATCCTAAAATATATGAAAGACAAAAATGGTTAAATAACTTAGGATACTGCCAATGGCGAGAAGATGAAATTGCAAAGGGCGATCCTTGGTTTCATTTATTAAAATTATATGGAGATTAAATTATGAATTTTTGGCACGGCGAGTGGATCAAAGACGAATATGTTAATACTAAAAAAGAAAAGTACGAAACTGTAAAAAATTATTTAGATGTGATTCCTAAAAATATTTTAGATATTGGTTGCGGATTTGCTTGGGAGAGTTATTTTTTTCAAAAGAATCATAATGTTGATTTGTGGCTTATGGACGGCGATTTTGATACTACAAAAGCTCGTAAAAGAGCTACTAACTACGGAACTACAGAATCTATGGCGTTTTATTCTAAAATACCAGACTTAAAAAAATCTTGGGATGAAAGAGGTATGTCTTATAATTTTTTAAATGCAAATGACTTAAATCTTCCTAATAATATAAAATTTGATTTAATTCATAGCGGATTAAGTTGCGGCTTTCATTATCCAGCAAATACATATAAAGATTTTATATTAAAACATTCTCATAAAGATACTAAAATAATATTTGATCTACGTCGAAAAGAACAACATCAAGATATTAATATAATTGAAACTATTGGTAGATATAAAAAGCATAATACAGTTCAGATAGAATTTGTTTAATAAAGAGAAAAAATATATGCCTAAAGATAAATTTGCAAACATAACAATCCATCCTAAAAGTGCTAAACTAAGTGCTGGTAATTTTAAAGTAGAAAAAAGTCCTTGGCATAAAGGCAATGTAAATTATTTTCCTGCTAAGAAAGAGCAATTTGCTGACTTAGATGCAATGGCAAAAGAGTTTGTATTCAAAGGGTTTGGACCTGATACACCTATATTTGGCGATAACGATAAAGTAGTTACTATGGGCAGTTGCTTTGCAGATAGACTACGTAATTGGCTAAACGCTAACGGTAAAGGAACAAGTTATATTAACGTACCAGAAGGACTTAATAATAGTTTTGCTGTTAGACAGTACTTAGAATGGGCGTTAACTGGTGACCGTAGTACAGATGCTTATTGGTATGATAACGACAACGAACTTGGGGCTTATCAGTGGGAACCAGATCAAGAACAGCAAAAACTACTACAACATTTTAAAGAAGTAAGTGCAGTTGTTGTCACATTTGGTTTAGGTGAAGTTTGGAAAGATGTAGAAACAAATAATGTATTTTGGCGAGGGGTACCTGCTGCTCAGTACGATCCTGCAAAGCATAAGTGTGTAACATCAACTGTGCAAGAAAATGTAGAAAATATGCAACGCATTGTAGATTTAGTGCAAACTTACGCAGGTAAAGATACAGCGGTAATTTTTACGTTAAGTCCTGTGCCATTAAATGCAACCTTTAGTGATCGCCCTACAATGGTAAGTGATTGTGTTAGTAAAAGTATATTACGTGTAAGTTTAGATGAATTCTTTCGTACGACCCAAAGAAAACGGGTATATTACTGGCCTAGCTTTGAAATGGTTAGATGGGTAGGTGCGCACACAGATATACCTACGCTATTTGAAGATAATACAACACGACACGTTAATAACAATATTGTAAAAATTATTATTGAAAATTTTGTTTCTAAATTTTTTAGTTCACAATAAATTTATATAGATAATTTTTCTGCCAAAACACTTAAATCATAATACTGGTACTTAATAAATACCAGTATGGATACAGTTTTAGTCACCGGCGGATTTGACCCGCTACACTCAGGACATATAGAGTACTTTAAATCAGCTAAACAATTAGGCAATTACTTAGTTGTTGGCGTTAACTCGGATGAATGGTTAACACGGAAGAAAGGCAGACCGTTTATGTCTTTTCAAGAACGTATGTCTATCATTAAAGAATTATCATGTGTAGATAAAGTTATTGCATTTAACGACAGTGACGATAGTGCTTGCCATGCAATATTTCATACCTTGTCAACAACTACAGGTAAAATTATTTTTGCAAACGGCGGCGACAGGACAAATACTACAACACCTGAATATAGTACATATGGTGATCATCCACAAGTTGAATTTGCATTCGGAGTAGGCGGCGAGAATAAAGCCAACAGCAGTAGTTGGATACTTGATGAATGGAAAACACAAAAGACTGAACGTGATTGGGGCTACTGGCGTGTGTTAGATCATAAACCAGAAAAAGGTTACAAAGTAAAAGAGCTTGTAATATATCCCGGTAAAAGTTTAAGCGATCAAAAACACTTTAAACGTTCAGAAGAATGGAATGTACTAGAAGGTACAGTTAAAATGGACACTGAGTGGAATGGTATACAAAGTAGTATACTACTAGAACAAAGAAGTAGAACATTTGAAATTGGTAAGGAAGTTTGGCACAAGGCAAGCAATCCCGGAACAGAAAATACTCATATACTAGAAGTACAATGGGGAGAACAATGCGTGGAGCATGATATTGAAAGAAGATAAACTAAAAATTTATGTAGGCTGGGACCGAAGAGAAGACATTGCATACCAAGCCTGCAAACAAAGTATTATTGATACTGCAAGTATTCCTGTAGAAGTTATTCCGTTAAAACAGAAACAACTTAGAAAAGACGAGTTGTATTGGAGAGAAAAGGATAAACTTGCAAGTACAGAATTTACATTTACTAGATTCCTTGTTCCTGAACTTCAAGAGTTTGATGGATGGGCTTTATTCATTGACTGTGATTTTATTGCTCTTGAAGATGTTAAAAATTTATTTGATCAAAGAGATGACAAATATGCAGTAATGTGTGCTCAACACGATTATACTCCTAAACCGGGTGTAAAAATGGACGGACAACGACAGACAGTTTATCCACGTAAAAATTGGTCTAGTATGATGTTAATTAATTGCGGACATCTTTCTAATAAAAAACTAACTAAAGAGCTAGTTAATAACGAAGAAATAACTGGAGCATACTTGCATAGATTTAGTTGGTTAGATGACAGTGAAGTAGGCAAACTTAGTCACGAATGGAATTGGTTAGTAGGTTGGTACAGCGAACCTGAAGATGGTAAGCCTAAGTTTTTACATTATACAGAAGGCGGCCCGTGGTTTGAACAATATCAAAACTGTGAATATGCATCCGAATACTATAAAGCTGAACGTAAGTATCTTACTAGTGAGTATCACAACATATCTAATAAATTAAGTACCGAAAAACGAATACCTAAATTAGTTAACAATTTATCATTGCCTGATAGTTTACGGCAATCAATTGCGGCTTTTACATATGCAACAATTGATCCCGAAGGAACTTACTACGGCTATACTGAGGAAAATGCTATGAAAATTATACAGAATAAATTTCAACAAGGAAAGACTGCAAAGGTAGCAGCAATATTTAATGACGACTTAAATTACGATAATAAATCGTACGTATACGATGAATATCTAGAAGCACTAAGTTTAGGCAGCGGTGGCAAATTAAGTAGTTGGGATAAAGAAAAAAATACAAATACTCCGTTAATTATTCGAGGAGTTGGAAAGTCTAGTAGAGAAGCAGTCAAGCACTGTTGGGAAACTGGTAGAGAGTTTTATGCAATCGACACAGGGTATTTTGGCAATACAAAAAGTAAATCAAAAGGCTGGCATAGAGTTACAAAAAATAATTTACAAGACTATGGTCCAATTATCGAACGTCCTACAGACAGGTTACTAGGATGGAAATATAAAAAATTTAAAACAGGAAGTAAAATATTAATTTGTCCTCCTAGTGATAAAGTTATGAAGTTTTTTGATCAACCAACTCCTGAAGAATGGACAAAACAAATAGTAGCACAATTAAAGAACATTACTGATCGACCAATTGAAGTTAGATTAAAACCTAATAGAACACATAGAATAACTGGTAATTCTATCGAAGATGCATTATCAAAAAACATTCATTGTCTTATAACATACAATAGTATTGCTGCCTTAGAAGCATTAAATTTTGGAAAACCTGCTATTGCACTTGGTCCTAATTGCGCATCAATTGTATGCAATACTAAATTAGAAGAAGTAGAAAATTTGCATATACCAGACAAAGATGAAATGACTGCTTTAATGTCACACCTTAGTTATTGTCAATTTTCAAGAAATGAATTAATGAATGGCTTTGCTTGGGATACTGTTAATGAAAGTCGTTAGTTACTATAATGTAGTTCCAAGTTATAATAAGAGCCAAGAAAAATTTGATATACTTACTAAATTTATTCAAGGTGTAAATGCTGCCGGAGATACTGGAATTGTACACAAAGGATACGACTTACAAAAGTGCGATGTTGGAATGATTCAAGGCTGGCAACACGCAGTTGGTAAAAATGCACCCCACTTGCAGTTACGACAGCGTGTAATGAATAATACATCAAATACACACGTATGCACAGCAGACGCAAACTTGTTTTTATATGCAAACAAAATTAATCGTCCTCATCACTATTTGAGATATAGTTTTGACGGTGTATTTCCAAATACTGGTAATTACTTTGATGATAATCCTAATCCTAAACGTTGGCAACAAATTTCTAAACATTTAGATATAGCTCTTGAAAACCGAAAGAAAGGAAAAAATATTGTAATTTGTTTACAACGTAATCAAGGATGGAGTATGGGAGAATTATCCGTAACTAATTGGTTAGAAACTACTATTGCAAAAATTTTAAATCATACCGATCGAACTATTGTTATTAGGCCGCACCCAGGTGATAAAAAAGCCATAACTCAATACTTGCCACAACTAATACAAAAATATCGAAGCAATAAAAACATTAAGGTTTCAATGCCCGGGTCGCCTTTAGATCAAGATTTAAATAAAGCGTGGGCTGTTGTAAATCATAATAGCAGTAGTATTGTTGGACCACTAATACAAGGATATCCTGGATTTATTACAGACCCAGATAAGAGTCAATGTGAAGAAGTCTGTCACACAGACTTTAGTAAGATAGAAAATCCTCAAGAGTTTGATCGACAAAAATGGTTAGAACGTATTAGTATGTTTCATTGGAACTTCCAAGAATTAACAGATGGCACAGCGTGGAAACATATGAGAGAATATGTATGAAAGTTGTTAAGGTCGCTGCTATTAATATGAATTCAAGTTCTTATGAATGCAACTTTCGTTGCGATTCTATTTTACAACAGTTTGCAAAAGGAATCAATAAGCAGTTATTACCTGCGAGTGATGCAATTACAAATTCGTTGCCTTTGGTAGGAAGAGGTATGTCGGAAACTGTAGGCAAGTATATTAAATTATCTATAAAAAATAATTTACCATTTTATCATATTGATACAGGGTATTTTGGTAATGTTAAAAGAAAAGTATGGCATCGAATTACATACAATGAATTTCAAAACACGAATACATTTATACCGCGAGACGAACAAAGATTGTCTCAACAACTTCTTTCTTATTTTGGACAAGATATAGAAATGCCGTTAGAAAAAAAGATTAATTCATTTACTCCGGGTAAAAAAATATTAATATGTCCACCTAGTAAAAAAGTTATGGGATTTTTCCAACAACCAAGTCCGCAGGAGTGGACTGAGAAAGTTATTAAAGAGTTAAGGCAATATACTGATAGACCTATTGAAGTACGCTTGAAGCCTAGTAGAACTGAAAGACAAACTGTTAAAAATATGAAAGACGCATTAAAAGACGATATACATTGTTTAGTAACATACAATAGTATTGCTGCTACAGAAGCATTAATGGCAGGAAAACCTGCTATTGCACTTGGACCAAATGCCGCACAATCTATATGTGAAACGGATTTAAAAAATATAGAAAATCCAAAAATCCCAACTCAGAGCGAAATGATTGCGTTCTTAACTCACCTATCTTACTGTCAGTTTACACAAACAGAAATGTATAATGGGTTTGCTTGGAAACACTTACAGCATTAGTTATTTCCAATAATCCTCAGTTCTATTAACCATTAAATCTCGTGATCGACTTTTTCCTTCTTCCTTGCGGACGCCTTTCATATGATCCATCCATTTTCCTAATACACCATTAATTAACGGATGTCCGCCGCCGCCTGTGCGAGCTTCCTTCAAATACATTTCGGCACTATAATCTAACACGTTAGGAAAATCTTTTTTCATATTATTAAGAATGTGTCCGAACACAAAACTATCGTGCCATTCTTCTAATAAGAATATACCTTGTTCAGCTTCTTCGTATACACGTTCAAACTCTTTAAGGAACTCATGGCACACAGGATGATTTAAGTTCATACCATAGAAGCCGCACTCTGGCCACGTCTGTGATCCTTTACCTCTGCCTACATATGTTAACCAGGTATTATTTGGCAATAAGTTATTAAACTCTTTATAGCTCCAATCACTATGGATAAATGTATCAGCATCCATCCATACACACCAGCCTTTAGAACGTGTACAAGCGTCATACACAGCATATGTTTTGTTAGCAAAGCGTATAGCGTCCCATTTAAATTTCTTGTGCCAATCCTTTGGTCTACGTGCTTTAATAGCGTCTGTAGGTATGCCGTTTGCTCTAGGATCATTTTTCCAATGTTCTTTAAATGCATTTAATTTAGGCAACACTTCTTTTGCATTAAGTATTGTAATTTGATCTGGATCAGGATTATTTGGATTACAGTCTTCTGCGTATACTAATAGCTTTATCTTTTTACTAACTCGTTCTGCAAAACTATCTAAGAATCGTTGACCGTATGTGTCTAATCCAGGTTTATGAAAAGTTGTAACCACTGTTATTGATGTCATAGTGTTCCTTTTGTTAAATATGTATATGGAGTATTTAACCAATGATTTTTTGTCTATACACTGATTATGGCGCACTAAACAGCAAACCAGTATTTGAAGCATTTGCAAAGAGTCTGCTCGACGCCGGACATACTGTAATATATAATGAGCCATATAGAGTTGGCGGACACTACGATAATTATGACGTTGCTGTTATATGGAGCGTATTATGGCACGGAAGAATGGCTAAGAACAAAACTATCTGGGAACAGAATCGTATGTTAAATAAACCTGTTATAGTATTAGAAGTAGGCGGAATAAAAAGAGGAACAACATGGAAGGTAGGGTTAAATGGTATCAATCGTGATGGATATTTTCATATGGGGAATAATAATTCTGTTCGTAGTGAGTCTTTGGCCCTGGCGCTAAAACCGTGGCGCACCGACGGAGAATATATTCTTATATGCGGTCAACACGACAAAAGTTTACAATGGCAAGGTATGCCTAGTATGAGTAACTGGTTCTTAAGTACCTATGATAAAATACGTAAGCATACTAGTCGACCTATACTATTTCGCGCTCATCCGCGATGTAATTTACCAGAGATAGAAAGAGGATTAAAAAATGTTTATAGACAACAACCTAGACAACTGCCAGGCACCTATGACGATTATGATATGGGTTTTAACAATGTATGGGCCACTATAAGTTATAATAGTAACCCGGGTATACATAGTATCATAAACGGCGTTCCAGCGTTTGTAAGCACCAGCTCGTTAGCTTATGACGTTGGTAATGATATTAATTGCTTACAAGATATAGAACAGCCGCATATGGGTGCAAGACAACCTTGGCTCAACAACTATGCACACACCGAACATACTATAGAAGAAATATCACAAGGCATCCCACTTAAACACTTGACTTCTAAGTTATTTTAAGCTATACTGTATGTATGAAAACAGTAGAAGATTGCATAGAAATCCTTGTTGGTATACAACACCATGACGGTACGTTTGATATAGAACGTCAAGACTTTAACCTAGTAACAAGTTTGGCTAGACAAACTTTCAAAGGTATAGCTTACACCGATCGACAGTGTGAATTAGCTAGACAAAAAATACTATACTACAAAAAACAATTTCAAGTCAACGGATATAATGTTGACATTGCTATTGAAAATCTAAGAATGCCATTACGGCAAGTAGACAGAAGTAGATGGGTTAAGATTGTTACCAGTCCTGATTACATTTTAGAAAGACATCAAACCGAAGGTCCTTGGATTGCTGTGCGTTTTATTTTTCAAAAGAAACTTATAAATTGTATAGAAGCAATGAAGCGTACACTAGGTGAAGGCATTTACGACAAAGAAAATAAAATTCATTATTTTCCATTTACTGAATTATCAGCATACCATATACTGTCAGTATTTAATGAGAACAATAATTTTGAAGTTGAAGAACAATTAAAAGACTATTATAAAAAGTTAACAAATATGAAAAATAATAAAGAAAATCATTTACCAGGAATATACGCATTACAACTAAAGAACTTACATGAAAAAAGTCTTAACTATGCAATAAGTAGCATTGGTCAACCTAATATAGATAACCTTTGTCATTACTACGATCAAAAAGATAAATTTGGATTATATCACTTTGACGATGAAGACTTGTCTCAAAGTTTAAAAAATCTAAGTCCTCTTGCAACAAAGATTGTTAATAGATCTAAGTCGCAAGTTTTTCTTAATTCAAAACAATATACTGTAGAAAACTTAGCAGAAATTGTGTTAGAATTATATCGACTTCCGTTACTAATAATACTAGACGAAAAAAATTGCTACAACGAATTACTACAGTTTCATAAAGCATTTAATGGTATTATACCAAACGAAAGTTGCAGTGTAATGTTTAGACTAGAAAATAATAATACTGAAGGTGTGGAATTCAATCAGTATATTAAATCTAATAATCTTAATAATAAGGTTGACAACAACACAAAAATAGTGTATATTAGTAATAATAAAATACCAAAGCCTATGTTAAGCAGTGGTTGGTTACCAAGCGCCGCTATTACTACTAGTAGTTCTCCTAGTGTAAAAACAAAGTTTGATTCTTACTTAACAGGATTAGACTTAGTAATGCACTATGAAGAAGATATTAGTCAATGGAAAAGAAATACTATAGAGAAACTTTAATGGCAACATGTAAACTAATAATCGAAGATGAAGTAAACATTAAGCTAGAAGGACTAGAGGTTGATGTACGAAGGAAGCTCGCGAATGCTCTCAAGTTTGAAGTGCCTTACGCAAAGTACATGCCACAATA
>Ga0206682_10000252_pt1 | contig 57599 bp, 52 predicted proteins | sample M240m12015metaG_FD_155444 | JGI IMG/M metagenome (GOLD analysis project Ga0206682, IMG submission 155444) | Ammonia-oxidizing marine archaeal communities from Monterey Bay, California, United States - M2 40m 12015 | ecosystem: Environmental > Aquatic > Marine > Intertidal zone | place: USA... | reverse complement strand
CGTGAGCGACGCTGGCATCGAAGAAATCGTTGAATTGGTGCGAAAATGGGTAGAACGTCCTCCAGAAGGCTCGCGCTCTGAGGAGAACGAGCGCAACCCGAACACGCATCGTAACGAGCTCACATCAAGGAAGCATTTCCTAAGTTTTTGGGAAGATAGATCTCGTGTGTAGAACTTGTGTATGTATTGACGAAAGAATTGAATATTAAACAACGAACGCGCCGCGACGCGGCCTATGACGACGACGATCACGATTTGAAGTTGACGTACGACGACGTGCGAAGGGCGTTGACGATTTCGTCGCTGTACCCCTTGCCGCCGTTGATCGGCCGCACCGCGCGCACGGGGGCTAGGACTTCTTCCGAGTAGTCGCACTTGAACCCGCCGATGACGGCGTCGAGAAGTTCTTTATCTTCGACGCACGCCATGAGCATGCGCGGCGAGCCGTACACCTCGCTCACGAGCTCGAATTCGTTCGCGTCGGCCGCGCTGAGGTTCTGCACGTCCCACGAGAGCGTTCGCATGACGTCGTCCACCAACGCCGGCGGACATCTCAAACCCATCAAACGCTGCGCCAGGGCGACGCGCACGCCCATGGAATCCGGCGCGCCCTCGGGCGCCGCGTTCAGCTCGGCGATTTTCGCGTCGTTCTCCGCCGCCGCGAAGTTGTCTCGGTAAATGCGCGACACGCCCGCGATGTGGTCGACGCCGATGACGGCGACCACCGTCCCGTCGTCCGTCTTCTCCGCGCACTCCTTGATCGTCGACGCCATGACGCGATCGCGCTCGTCGATGATGATTCGCTCGAAGCAATCGTCCACGCGCTCGTTCGCCTTGGCCGCTAACGGGTGATCCTCCGGTAACAGCAGGCGATAGTTCCGCTCGCTCTGCGCCGCGAACGTCCCGTCCAATTCCTCCAGCGTCGGCGTCGCCATCAATCGCTTATACGTCACCGCTTTCGGTCGATCGCCGTAAATCACCGTCGCTCCGACCGCGAACGCCGCGGCGTACACCAAGACCTCGGGCGGTAACTGCGCCTTCATGTTTTCCCACTGCGGCGAGTCCGCGATGGGTCCCAGCTCCCCCTTCAGCGCCCCCGCCAATCGCGTCACGAACACCAGCGCCTCCGGCGCCGTCGCCGCGTCCACCATCATCGCCGTCACTCCTTGCTCGTAATTCACCGCGTTTCCCGTCGCGTCGCCGTGTTCGCTCGTCACCGCCGTCTCCACGACGACGACTTTCGGCCCTCGTCTCAAAATGTACTCCGCCGCGTCGTGCGCCCCCTCCACCAGGTGCGACACCCCGAACGCGACGCACCGCTCGTCGAGCGGCGTGAACGTTCCCGTCGTCCACGCGTCCGGCGTCGCCGTCGCCGTCGTGGACGGCGACAGATCGAAGTCGTCCTCCTGGTCCTCGAAGAACGCCCTCGGCGCGCGCGCGACGCGAGCGGGACGCGCGCGGGACGCCGTCGATCGCGCGATTCGCGCGCGCGTCGGACGACGCGCGTTGGACGACGCGTTCGCGCGCATCGTCGACGCGCGCGCGATCGAGGCGCGCATGACGCGTCGCGCGGGCGTGTGTCGAAGCGATGTTTAACGCGCTGAGGGTTTGAGACTCGTCTCGCATTACGCGCCGCTCGCGCGGCGAGCGTCGATATCGTGCGCCCACGCGGACGTCTTGACGTGCGACGTCGTGGTAAACGTCTTACCGGCCTCACCGCCGACGACGTCCTTATCCTGCGTCGTCGCGCGCCGTCGTCGTCGTCGTCGTCGTCAGTCGGTCCGTCGGCGCGTCCGTTCGCGTCCCGATTCGCGTCGCGCGTCGTCCAATCCTCGCGCGTTCGCGCGCCCGCGTCGTCGTCCGCGGCGCGCACCTTCGGCACGTCGTTCCCCTTTCGCGCCTTTGCCTCGCTTTTGGCCCTCGCGACGTCTTCCTCGCGTCGTCGCGCCTCGGCGAGCTCGCGCTTTCCCGCGCGTCGCGCCCTGTTCTTCTTGTTGTTGCTCCGCGCGTGTCTCGGCAGCGCCGCGGTCGCCGCGCGCGACGCGCTCGACGGCGCTTTCGTCGGCGTTTTTCGCGTCGTCGCCGGCGCGCCGCCGCGTCCGAGCGCGCGTCGCAGCAGCGCGAACGCGACGGCGCCGACGACCGCCAGCGGCACGAAAAGATTCGTCGACGCCGCGTCGTCGCGCGTCGTCGCGCGTCGTCGCGACGCGTCCGAGCGCGCGCCGCGAGCGTCGCGTCGCGTCGACGCGCGCGCCATGCGAGCGCGCGGGCGCGCGCGACGCCGCGCGTCGACGATTCGGTGTCGCACAGTGACGCGCGTCGATGCCGACGCGCGACGGCGACGATGGACGCGCGCGCGCTCGAGCGCGACCGTACGCCTCGCTCGAGGGCGACGCGCGCGATTACGCGCGGTGGGCGCGCGCGTGCGCGGCGTCGCGCGGCGACGCGACGACGCGCGACGCGCGAGACGCGCGACGCGGACCGCTGCGCAGGCGTTTCGACGTCGCGCTCGACGCCCTGCTCGCCGAGCTGCGCGCGCACGAGGACGCGGAGCCGTTCGCCGTGCCGGTGGACGCGCGGTACGCGCCGGATTACTACGCGGTGATCGAGCGGCCGATCGACGTGGCGACGATGCGCGCGCGCGCCGGCGCGAGCGCGTACGCGAGCAAGGACGCGTTCGCGGAGGATCTGGCGCTGATGGAGGCGAACGCGGTGGCGTACAACGGCGCGGGGTCGACGGTGGCGAAAATGGCGCGCGCGGTGGTCGGCGCGGGGGAGGAAATGCTGCGGCACGTGCCGCGGGTGGATTTCGAGACGTGCGAACGCGTGGCGGCGTACGCGGCGCGCGTCGAGCGAGGGGAGACGCTCGAGGGCGAGGGCGAGAGCGAGAGCGAGAGCGAGAGCGAAGAAACGCGCGAGAACGATGCGGACGAACCGGGAACGAAATCGTGGAGGAAACGGACGCTGGAGACGCGCGTGCGGCGAGTGCTTCGGGCGAAGGCGCTCGCGGACGCGCCCGTGGGAACGCGACGCGCGTGTCGACCGAGAAGCGCGCGCGGTATGCTCGAGTTCATGCGCGCGAGCGAAGATCACGTCGATGCATGCGTCGGTGCGCGCGCGTTCGACGACGACGACGACGACGACGACGACGACGCGCTTCCCGAGGACGAAGGTTTCGTCGCCAACGCCGTGCCGACGCTTCCGAAATATTCCGCCACCGCCGAGTGTGTGAGCGCGGAAGCGCTGGACGACATGATGATGCGGTCGATCGCCGTCATCATCGACGCGCGCTCGCGCGTGGGCAAAGCGTCGATCGAGTATTCGATGACGAGCGCCGCCGCGAAGCTGCTTCTCTCCGTCGCCGACGATTTCACCGCTCGAATCTCCGTGGACGTGGCCAAGGCCCTCGCCGCGCGAGAGCTCGAGCGCAAACGCGAACGCGCGCGCGCCACCGTGAACGCGTCGGGGATCAACGTTCCCGAAATCGCCCACCGCATCGGCCTCCGCGCCGACGTCGCGCGCGTCGCCGCGCGAGCCATCAAAAAATTTCTCGAGCGCCCGCTCGGTCCGCATCCGCGCTCGCGCTCGAAAACATAGTTTCATATCGTTACAGTAGGATATTAGTTTTAGCGTTTTCATTCCACACTAGCGGCGTAGCCTCGAGCGCGCGACCCGTCGCGCTCGTCGCGCTCGCCTCGCGACGTCTGTCTGTTTCAACTGTCCGTTCGGGTCACCGTCAGTCCGCCGCGCTCGCTCCATCGCGTCCGGCCGCGCTCGCGCCATGTCGCCGTCCGGGTCGCTCGCGCGCGCCGACTCGGCGTCCTCGAGCCCCCTCGCGAGCGAACGCGCGGATTCCGTGGGCGATTTACCGCGAATTCCCCTCGGATTCGGCGCCCCGACGCGAAATCACGCGCGCACCGACAGCTCGTGCAGCACCGACGGCTTGATCTCGCGCGACGTCGACGTCGAGCGCGCGCTGGGTGATTTCGCCGAGACGTCGGACGGCGGCGTCGCGCGCGCGTCGACGTCGCCGCTCGCGCCGCGCGTCTCGCGGGGGAAAGTATCGCGAGCGCTCGCGAGCGTCGGCGACTACTTCACCGAACGCGCGAACCGACGGTTGAAGTTCGCGGTCGCGATCGCGCTGGTGCTGGCGCTCGTAGTGTTGATCGGGATGCCGCTCCGAGCGTGGACCAAGGGCTGAGCCGACGACGCGAATCGACGCGCGTCGCCGCGGCTAATAATACCGCGCGCTCGCCGAGTCGCTCGCGACTTTTAACGCGCGTCTCGCGTCTCGGCGCGCGACGTCGCACCGCTGTAACACCACGCGTTGGATTAGTTTCGAGTTCGACGACGTCCGCGTTCGACGCGTCGCTCGTTCGTATGCTACAAATCGCTTCGCTCCGCGCGTCTACGCGTTCGGCCGAAACCCCATCAATCGCGCCGCGCTGCTCTGCGTCGCGTACATCACCCCGAACGCCAGCCCGAGTCCCCCCATCGTGACCGCCGTCGGCGTTCGCATGCACACCTTCGCCCGCGCGCCGCCGCCGACGATCCATCCCAATCCACCGCCCGCGCTCGCGCCCAGGAGTACGTCCCGGTAGTCCGTCGCGTTAAAGTTGCTCGCTGCGCGCGCGCGTCGTCCCGACGGCTTCCGTCAGTCTCCCGTCGCGCGTCGCGCGTCGGTCGTCGATGCGCGAGAACGCATCGACGGTTCGCGCGTCGTCCGTTCGCGTCGTCCGTTCGCGTCGTCGCCGCGCGGCGTCGCCGTCGGTGTCACCGATCGACGGGCGCGCGGCGTCGCGCGGCGTCGTCGCGTCGCGCGCGTCGCGTCGCGCGCACCGACGGCGCCGAAACTCGGCGCGCGATCGACGACGTCGTGCGTCGGGCGATCGGCGATGACGCCCATGGATTCGCGCGCGTCGACCACTGCGGGCGAAGGTCCGCGCGTGGGATCGATTCGATCGCGCCGCACACGACGTCGCGGCGACGCGCCGACGACGCGCGCGATCGAACGCGCGCGTCGCGCCGTCGGACGACGACGCGCGCGACGGCGGCGGCGAACGGCGCCGCGCGTCGAGGGAGGGAGGGATCGATCGCGCGCGCGATTTGAAAGTCGACCTCGCGAAGACGCGGCGCGAGCGCGCGGGCGCGCGGGCGAGGATGACGCAGGGCATGGGGGTGTCGACGTCGGATCCGTCGTCGCTGCCGCCGCTCGTGGAGGCGAAGAAAGGGACGACGGCGGGGTGGTTGGGACGGGGACGCGCGAGGGAGGACGCGAGCGGGACGCGGGACGACGACGACGGGACGAAGGGGGAAGCGAAGGCGAAGGAGGCGCGCGAGGGACGGTACGAGCGGGTGAATCCGATGAATTACGCGTCGGTGAACGATACGACGAAGCTGCTCGTGTGCGGAGGGATCGCGGGGGCGTTTAGTAAGTCGTGCACGGCGCCGTTGGCGAGGTTGACGATTTTGAACCAGTTGCAGGGGACGAACGCGGTGCCGGGGTGGGAGGCCGCGGCGGGACGAGCGTCGATCGTGAGCTCGCTGCGACGGATCGTCGCCACGGAGGGAGTGACGGCGCTTTGGAAGGGGAACGGGGTGACGATCATACATCGCCTGCCGTACAGCGCCGTCAACTTTTACGCGTACGAGCAAATCATGAACGTGCTGGATAAAGTGATGACGACGTTACACTTCGACGAGAACGGCGACCCAGCGGTGGGGGCGTTTAAGTGGGGGTTCGCGCAGCGCTTGCTCGCGGGCGGGAGCGCGGGCTGCATCGCGTGCACGCTGACGTATCCCTTGGATTTGATTCGCACGCGCCTCGCCGCGCAGACGACGGTCAAGCATTACAACGGCATCGCCGACGCGTTCATGAAGATTTTGCGCGATGAAGGCACGAAAGGCTTGTACCGCGGTCTGAAACCGACGCTGATCGGCGTCGGGCCGAACTTGGCGCTCAACTTTGCGGCGTACGAGACGTTGAGAAATCACTTGCAATCGCTCGATCACGGGATGTATCCGATGGCGGTCGATTTGGCGAGCGGGAGCGCGGCCGCCGTCGTGAGCGCCACGGCGACTTTCCCCATCGATCTCGTGCGACGCCGAATGCAGATGCGCGACGCCGTGCGAGGTGACAGTTTTGTCGGTGTATTTAAGCGCGTGTTGGCGAAGGAGGGCGTCACGGGACTGTACCGCGGCATCCTCCCTGAATTCGCCAAAGTCGCGCCGGGCGTCGCGATCACGTACACGTCGTACGCGTTTCTCAAGCGACTGGCTGGGGTGGACACGGGTCGTCTTTGAATCGCGCGCACGCTGGAGAAAGTAGTTGAATCACGTTGTATTAGGAGAGAAAGTAGTCTGCGAAATCACGTCGTCGTCGTATTCGTCTCGGCTGTCGGCCACACGTACTTGGGCTTGATCGGCGCCGCGCGTTCGATGATTTCCACCACGAGATCCGTCGGAAGCGCCCCGAGATCGCGTCCGTCGCCCTCGCGTTCGAGTCTCTTGTGCGCCAACAAAAACGCGCGCGTCGCGAGTTTAAAAGCGTCGCAGAACGTCGAATGATTCTCGATCGACCACGTCTCCATCGTCGGTCGGCGAATCTCCACCTCCTCCCTCTTCGTCCAGATTTGATCCCACTCGTCGTAATCCATCTCATCCTCGCGCGCGACGACGCGATAGATGAACGAATCGTTCACCACGCATCGCTGCCTCGATCGCGAGCACGAAAGAAACGTCCACGGATGCGAATCGTACGTCCTCTGCTCGCGCTTCTCGCCCGGCCGCAACACGTTGTACGCCTTCACCCGTCCATCGTACGCCAGCCAATACGCCCGCACGGGTTCGTCCGTCCTGTTCGAGCGTCGATCGTGGATTCGTCAGTCCCGTCGTCGATTCGCCGTCCCGTCGTCGATTCGCCGTCTCGTCGCGCCGCGCGTCGTACACGTTCAAAAACGTCACGCGAACCGCCCGGTCGCTCCGAACGCTCCGCATCGTCTCGGGAGCGACTTCTCGCGTTTTTTCGAGGAGCTCTCGAAGCGGATCGACCGCCGTCGCCTCCTCGACGCTCGTCGGCCACTCCGACGCGCCGGTTCGAGTTCTGCGAAATTTGGACGGCAGACACGACGGCGCGTCGCGCGCGACCGCGTCCGCTCGACGCCTCCGCGCGACGCGCGTCGCGCGCAGCAAAAAACATCCGATCGCGCGCGCGAATCGCGCGGCGAGCATCGCGATCGCGCGCGCGACGGCTCCAATCATGCGCGCGGGCGAGTGCGGCGCGCTCTCGGACGAACCGTCGGCACTTCTCGACGCGCATGGACGCGCGCGAGGCGGTCGCGCGCCTCGCGCCGACGCTCGCGATGCTCGCGGCGATCGTCGCGGCGCGCGCGCGGGCGCTGACGCGCGCGATGTACGGCGCGATGACGACGAACGCGCTCGTGAGCGGTGGGTTGATGTTCAGCCTTTCGCGTTACTTCGCGAGCGTCGGGCGCGCGCTGGCGCGGCGCGCGGTCGTCGCGGTCGATCGCGCGGTGTTCATGACGTTCGTCGTCGCGCGAGGGGCGTACGAGGACGACGACGACGAGTACGAGGACGTGCGCGCGTTCGTGGAGGAATACTTTTCGCGCGAGTCGTCGACGTGCGAGTTTCGCGCGAGGTACGCGTACGAAGGATTTCAATCCGCGCGGGCGAGCGAGGCGCGAAAGGGTGACTCCGGAACGCCGCAGGATCGATCGCTGCGCGGCGTCAGACTGGATGCGCTCGTGGGGGGAAGCGCGATTCGAACGCGCGTCGACGGGAAGTCGGTGCGCGTCGCGCATCGATCCGGGAACGCTTCGAGACGCGGCGACGGCGACGAGACGGATGGTTCCTGGTACGACGACTTCGTGCGTCAGCGAGAGAGGAACGCGCCGGGACGCGGGGACGGAGACTCGTTGGGCGATCAGTTTGAGGTGAAGATGTATCGGCTTTTCCAATCCGAGGCTCGCATGAAGGAGCGCTTGTTCGAGTTGATGAAGAGGGGTCGGGCCGCGAAAAAGAAGCACCAACAACAGCGCTGCAGCGAGCACACGTCTGTGTACATGCCGAAGACGGTGACGCAGTATCACGAGACGACGACGCCGGGACGTCAACCGTCTCACGCGCAACGAGTTCAACAACAGTGGATCTTGCGCGAGAAACCGAGTCGACCTCTAGAAACGGTGGTGCTGCCTCCGGGCGCTCGGGAACGGCTCGTCGCCGATGTCGACGATTTCTTGTCGAGCGAGCGTTGGTACGTCAATCGCGGTTTGCCGTGGCATCGCGGTTACCTACTTCACGGTCTCCCCGGTACTGGGAAAACGTCGCTCGTGTTCGCGCTCGCCGGGCACTTTAAACTGCCTCTGTACACCATTCGGCTTAGCGATGAACGATTGGACGATGAAGGCTTACACTGGCTCTTCTCGAACACGCAGAGACGATCGATCATTCTCCTGGACGACGTCGACGCGCCCGGCGCGAACGCGGTATTTCGAGAGCCGGCGCCGGAGAGCACGGGAAATTTGTCCGTTTCGTCGACGCTTTCTTTGCTCGATGGAGTCACCGCCGTCGACGGTCGCTTGATTTTCCTGACGTGTCGAGATAAGTTGTCGTTAAACCCAACGCTCATTCGACCCGGACGCTTCGACGTCCTCATGCGCTTCGACGCGCCCAGCAAAGAGCAAATCGCGGCGTATTACAAGCATTTCTACGCCGAGTGCGACGTCGCCGACGACGAGCTCTGGAAAATGGCGAACTCTTTCGCGGCGATCGCCGTCGACGTGGACAAGATGCCTAAATCCATGGCCGCGCTCCAAGCACTGTTCATCGCGAACAAGGACGACCCAGCCGCCGCTTTGGAGGCGATGCAAAGCCGAGTGACGCAGCAAAAATCCAAGCGCGTCTCCGCGCTCGGCGGCGCGCTCACGCGAAGTCGCAGCGGAGGCGAGACGGAGCAGCGCGACGCGGTCACCAAGCTCGAAACCATCGAAGCGAACGAGTGAGCGCGCGATTGATTGATTGATTGATTGTTTTTAGACTTTTAGATTTCGTACACGACGCACAGAACGCGCGTCTCTTCGTCCCGGTCGACGTCGTCTCCGACTGAACACTAAAATGTCAACTCGCGATGCGATCGAGCGTCACATCGCGCGCGTCACGTCTCGCGCGCGGCGCCCATCGCGCGATGTCCGCGAAAAAGAGTGGAACGAAAGTGAGCGCGTTCGAGACGGACACGTCTCGTCTCATCGACGGCGACGATGACGACGCGCACTTCGACAGCTCGCGCTCGGTGTGGGGAAAGCGAGACCCGGGATGTTTGGGCGGTTATAACGACGTCGTCAGTCGACTGCCGTCGTTTCAGATCTTCATGTTCGTCGCCATCAGCGCGGCGGTCATGACGGTGCTCTGGGGGACGACGAGCACGCAGGCGGAGAAGAAGGAGCTCATGAGCGCGTTCATCGGAAGCGCGGCGGTGGAGACGATGCTGAGCCTCGATAACTTGGTGGTGTTTCATCAAATTTTCGGCACGTTCAAGGTGCCGCCGAGTCGAAGGCCGGGAATTCTGGTCGCCGGTTTGCCCATCATGCTCGTCGTGCGCGTGACGCTGTTTTTGAGCTTTCACGGCGTGTACACGTACGTGCGCGTGCTCTTCGTGCTCATCGGCGTGTTCATAATTTATCAAGGCGTGTGCGTGGCGTACTTCTCGGAAGACGACGACGATAACGATGATTTGAGTTCAAATTGGATAGTCAAGGGGGTGCGGGGGTGCTTCGGGAATAGGATGTCGACGAAATACGAAGGGAGCGCGTTTTACGTGCGTACGCCGGATGGGGCGTTGCAGTTTACGCCGCTCATCTTGGTCATGGTCTTCATCGAGGCGTCGGATTTGATGTTTTGCATCGACGGCGTGTCTACCATTTACGTCGTCGGTCACACGGACTTGCTCGCGGTCGTCTGCGGCGATTGTTGCGCCGTGCTCCTGGTGCGCGCGTTGTACCCGCAGTTGCAAGGCACGGTGGAGATTTTCCCGGATTTGAACTACGCCGTCGCCGCGACCTTGGTCGCGGTCGGCGTCGACATGATTCTCACCGCGTCCAAGCGAGAGCTCCCCGTGTTCGTGCTCGTGTGTTTCATGGTGGCTGTGTTCATCGCCGGCGTCGTCTCTTCGTTGGTTCGCGGGTTGATATCCAAGACGTGCGCCGACCGCAAACCGGCGACGCACGACGTCTAACCGCGCGCCGCGTCGCCGCGCATCGTGTAACATACGACTCATAACAACACAACGCCGTCGCGAGCGTTCGCGCGATCGATCACGTCAGCGCTCGCACCGCGTCGTCCGCGTCGCACGCCTCGCACGCCAACCGCGCCGCGTCCTCGAACGCCGCCTTCGCCTCGCGAACCGCCCGCCCTCGCGGCGCGCGATTCGACGCCGCCGCCGTCGCCGTCGCGCGTCGTCCCTCCAAAGCTTCGATCACGCGCGTTCGCGCGCGCCGCGCGTCCACCGCGACGCACGCGCGTCCGTCGTCGCGTCGCGCGCGCGCGAGCGCCAGGAATCCTCGTCGCAGCGCGCGCTCGAGCTCGAGTTTCGTCGCCATCGCGCGCGCGCACGCGTCGAGCGCCGCGCGCAGCTCGTCGTCGGGTCGCGTCGACGCGCCTCGGCGCGCGCGACGCGCCGCGCGCGACGACGACGACGCGCACGCGCCCATCGGCGACGAGTGCGGCCGCGGCACATCGCGAAGACGACGCGACGCAAGACGACGCGTCGCAAAGCGCGAGGGCGAGCGCCGAGGCGCCGCGCGACATGGGCGCGTGCGCGTCGCGCGCGCCCGCGTCGTCGCGCGAGACGACGGACGGCGTCGAATCGCGCGACTCGAGCGCGACGACGACGACGACGACGACGACGGCGGTGGACGGCGGCGACGGGAAGGCGCGCGAGCGAAGCGACGGCGTGCCGACGCCGCGACACTGGGACGAGGGCGACGGCGCGGCGCGCGCGAGCGACGCGGACGGGTTGCCGCGACGCGTGCGGGCGCTGGAGGCGGATTGGGAGGCGACGGCGAGACGATCGGCGACGGAACGGCGAGCGCACGCGGTGATGCTCGCGGAGGAGCGCGCGGTGCGGAAAAGATTGATGGAGGGGATGTCGGACGAGCGAAGGATGCGAGGACTGGGCGCGGGAGGGCGGGACGACGCGACGCTGCGGGAGATTCGAGAACGCGGGGCGACGCACACGACGTTCGGCGCGGTGTTGGATCGGCGGTACGTCACGGGATTGGTGGACAGCACGAGCGATGCGATCGAGTTGAAAGGCGTGCGGAGGGCGAATTCGGTGTCGCCGCCGCTGTGCGATGCGAACGATTCGGTGGACGCGATGAGTCGAGCGTCGTTCGGGTCGGCGTTCGCGGCGAGCGCGACGGCGATGTCGGTGTCGACGAGCGTGTCGGAGAGGCTGAGGGACGAGGACGGCGGCGCGGGGGACACGACACCGCGCTCTCCGCGGGTGACGAATGACTTCCCCGAAGACGCCGAGGTTCCCACGCGCACGACGCCGTTTAGCGATCGAGTCGAGCGACAACTGCAGGCTTCGGCGCTCAAGGGAAAACGTCCCGAAGAGGCGACGCCGTGAAGCGCGACGCTTCGCAATCGTAGCACACCAGTAGCAACAGTAATTCACCAGTATCAGTAGTTGTTGTAGTTCTATCATCGTCAAGCCGCGAGCGCCGTCGGCCGTTGTGGCCGCGTCGCTTTGTAATCGGGGAATTTCCGCGACACGGCCACGATTGGGTAGTGATCGCTGAGAGCCAACCCCCGAGCGTCTCGACACATCGCATGGTGTACGTAGCCAGAGTCTGCGTGTCTGTGGTGCAGCGGCACGCCGCGCGTGACCATCGATGAGAGGTCGATGACGTAGTCGAGGACGACTTTCGGCACTAAATCGATGTATCGCGACTCGCCGAGACACGGCAACACGACGTGCCGCCAACGCGCGACGGGAAAGGTCAAACGAAAACTTCGGTCGACACCTCTCGTCGATCCTTCTCGTCCAGCGATCGATCCATCGATATCAGTCAACGGCGCCATGAGATCGACGGCGCCGGGAAACGTGTTCATCAAATCTTCGTACTCGCCCGAGCCAGCGACGATGTTCAAGTCGCCGACGAGCATAATCCGATCGACCTCGTACCCGTTACCCGCGCATTCCATCTCCGCGCGATGCACCACGTCCTTGATGCACGAGATCTGCTTCGCACGCGTGTCTCGCCCGGATGACCAGTAGTCGGACTGCAGGTGCGTGTTGAGCACGATGGCGACTCGCGTCGTCGGGTCCTCCGCCGCAGTCAAGCGCAAAAAGCTCGTGCTCACGCCTTTGGTGAACGACAATCTCTCGACCCCTTTCGCCGGTAGCGCAGTGAAGTGGTTGCACACCATCGAGAATTTTGACGCGATCATCAACCCGCATCGGGCGCTCGGGGCGTAAACGAATGGAAACTCCTCGCGCAGCGCCACTTTCAAAGCCTTGGCCGCTTCGACTTCCCACATTTCTTGCAAACACACGACGTCGATCGCGTCCGCTCGAGAACAGCACAGAATGTTATTCGCCATCGCGTGCGCGCGCTTCGCGATGTCCGTTCTCGTCCCTCCTTGACCTGCAAACACGCCCGGCAACATTTGCGCGTTCCACGTGCACACCTTCAACAACGAGTTCATCCCAGCGGGGCGCTCGCGCGCGAGCGCGTCGTCGAGGGCGCGCGTGCGGGCGTCGAGCGCGTGTGTGTGAGCGATATCTACGGTCGACGGCGGCTGATTCGCGTGCGGTACCATGGCGTCGCGTTGTGAAGTTCGAGGCGCCGTCGCGTCGTCTCGGCTCGCGCGACGAATAGCCGAGCGCGCGTGGATTTCACTGGAAGCTAGTCGACACCAATCGTGCACCGTGCCGTGCGCGAGGAGCAGAGTAAATGTAAATCGTAAATGGATTTTACAAGCTATCCGACGCCAATCACGACGTCGCGCGCTCCCCTTCTAAAGTAATTGAGAATAGTCACCACGTAAGAGCGTAAATGAAATTTCTCGTGTCACGACATCCGCTACGTCTGCTTAGAAGACGCCGAGAGTGATCGCCTTGTCGATCGGGAGGCAGGCACCGATGCCCATCCAAATCGCGTAGAAGGTACCGACCAAGAAAACCGTCATCGCCAACGGTCGGCGGAACGGGTTTTGGAACTTGTTGATCGACTCGAGGAACGGCACGGTGATCAAACCAACCGGCACGGCAGCCATGGAGAGGACACCGAGGAGCTTGTTCGGGATCACGCGAAGCGCGTTGAAAGTCGGGAAGAAGTACCACTCCGGCAAAATTTCGAGCGGCGTGGCGAACGGATCCGCCGGCTCGCCGAGCTGGGTCGGTTCCATCACCGCGAGGCCGATGCACAACGCGATGGTACCGAGGATAACGACCGGGAAAATGTAGAGTAAATCGTTCGGCCACGCCGGTTCGCCGTAGTAGTTGTGACCCATGCCCTTGGCGAGCTTGGCGCGGAGCACCGGGTCGGACAAGTCGGGCTTCTTCGTCACCGACGCGACGACTTGGAAGTTACCGCGAGCCTTCGGGGAGACACTGCGATCGCGCGCGAATCGTCGCTTCGTCAGTCTTCATTCATTCGCCCTCGCGCGCGCGTCCACGCCGCCGTCACCGCCGCGCCGATCCTCATCCGTCGTCTCGCGCGTCCGCGCGCGCGCGTCCGTCGTCCCGCGCCAAACCCTATCTTATCATGGGGGGATCGCGATCCCGTCGCGCTTCGTCGCCCGCCCGCGCGTCGCGCGCCGCGCCGACCCCCGATACCCGCCCGCTCCACCGACGCATCCCTCGCCATTCGCATCGCATCGCGCGTCCCGCGCGTCCCGCGCATCGTTTCGCGCGTCGCCTCGCGCGTCGTCATCCGTCTTCGATCGCGTCCCGTTCGCGTCGCGCGTCGCCCATTCATCCCCCACGCACCGCAACGGATCGAACCCCCTCACGGCGCCGAACTGCGCGCGCGCCGCGGTGGATTTTTGCGTCGCGCGCGCGCGCGCGACGACGCGCGGTCGCGCGACGTTGGAGAGCGTTTGCGCGATCATCGTCTCGTCGCGGTGTGCCGTCGTCGACGCGTCGTCGCGCGTCGTCGCGCGTCGTCGCGCGTTTATGTCGCCCCACGCCTCGTAGTCGAGACGCGCGTAAGCCCATCGAGACGTCGCGATCGTCGTCGCCGCCTGCGCCGCGTCATCGTTCGGTGCGTCATTCGGGACGGGATTTCATGGGCTTTATCGTTCGCGCGCTTTCGCGCGTCGCGAGACGTTCGTCTCGCATTGTACTGGATATTAAGCCCATGTATTACGCGCGGCGCGCGCGCGGGCGTCGCCATCGCATCCGTCGGTAGCGGCGCCGCGAGACGCGCGCGCGCGTCGCGTCGGGTCGGGCGGGCGTCGGCGAGCCGCGATGGACGACGACGTCGCGCGCGGCGCGCCCGGCGCGGCGCTCGCGGACGCCGCGCGCGCGGTTCGCGATCGACGCGCGCGACGCGACGATGATTACGACGACGACGACGCGACGGCGACGACGACGGCGCGCGATGGACGCGCGCGGGACGCGGTCGCGCGCGCGCGGGCGCTGATGGCGCGCGGACGACGCGCGGAGGCGAAGGCGGCGCTGGACGGCGCGGCGGTGGGGCGAGACGACGACGACGACGACGACGACGACGACGCGACGTTCGCGCTCGCGGCGCTTCGCGCGGAACTGCCGTATCATTTGAACGATGCGCGCGGCTCGTTGGACGCGATGTGCGCGGTGCACGCGATGTGCGCGAGAGAGGCGCGGGAGGCGCGCGGGGCGGAGGCGCGAGAGGCGTGGCGGCGGAGACGCGACGCGGCGGCGAGGGGGGTGGCGAGACGACACATGTTGGGCGATGATCCGCGCGCCGCGCTCGTGTGGCTCGATGCGTTGGCGCGGAGCGAACCGGACGAACCGGCGCACTTTTCCGCGGCGGGACGCGCGCACTTGATGATGGGAGACTTAGAGGGCGCGCGGCTGTGTTTCGAGGCGGCGGAGAAGAAGACGGCGGCGCTCGGCGAGGCGGCGACGGAGGCGCAGCGCGGGCGCGTGTTGCGCGATCGCGGTGATTACTTTCTCACGGGGTTGAGGTTTCCCGAAGCCAGGACCGCGTTCGCGGCGGCGATGGCGAAGGGCGAGACGGACGTCGCGGCCAAGGTGAACTCGGCGGTGGCGGCGGTGTACGACGGCGATTTGAATTCTTCGCGCGCGCTTCTAGAGAGCGGTTTGGCGAACGTCGTGAACGCTGATGTGAATTCAAAGGCGCGCGCGTTCATCTCTCCGAGTGTGGTGAAAAACTTGAATAGCATATACGAGCTCACGGCGCGTTCGCCCGCCGAGGCCAAGCGCGCGATGAACGACTTCATCAAGCTCGTCGCGCCCGAGGACTTTGACGTCACGTGCATGGCGACCTAGCCCTCGCGTCTTAGCACATAGACAGCGCGCGCGCGGCTGCCGCGAATGACGTGTACACGTACGGTTTGTAATTAAAAAATGCGCTTTGCTAAGAAAAGTTATGTGTGTGTTCTACGGTGCTGACGTTAAACGTTTACGTTCAACGCCTTGGAGATGGCGAATGAAACCAAATACGCGGACGCCGCGGCGAGCGTACCGTTCAAGAGCATATACAGCGCGCTACTCGTGACGTTTTGATTCGTGAACTTCGCTTTGGCCGCGCCCAAAGCGGCCATCGTCAGCGCGGTGAGTCCGCACGCCAACCCGAAGAGCGCGTCCCCGTTCGCCCCTCCGATCGCTCGCCCGAAAACGTACGGCACGAGCGGAACGAAACCAAACAGCGCGAACGCGCAAAACGTCACCAGCCCATTCTTCGCCGGTGAATCCGTTTCATCCGGCGGCATTAACCCGAGCTCCTCGACCATCATCAAGTCCAAGAAGAAGTTTTTATACTTTGCCAAGCGCTCGATCACCATCGTCGCGTCCTCTTCGCTCACGCCGCGCGCCATGTAAAGCTCAATCATTTCTCGTTTCTCTCCCTCTGGATAGTTTTCTAATTCCCATTTCTCCCGCTTCTTTTCCGTCTTCGCGTAGTCGAGCTCCGCCTTGCTCGAAAGGTAATCTCCGAACCCCATGGATATACCGTCGGCCACGAGGTTGGCGAATCCCATCAAAAGCACGACTTCCGTGCTCAGCCCGCCACCCTTGCTCGCGGCGACGACGGCAAAGGTCGTGATGGTGCCGTCCAGTCCGCCGAAGACGAGAGATTTGACGTACTTGCCAGCCTCCCCCGCGTGACCGGCTTCTATTTCGCTGTCGTGCGCGGCGCGGCTTGCCGCCGCGTCGGCGCTCTCGAACGCATTCTTCGCCGCGTCGAGATCTCGAGTGGCCATCGTCGCTGAATTCCGCGCCGGCGTCGAGGAGTGACGCGCGAAGGGCGTCAAACGTCCTAGGAAAAAGTCGGACGGATGGATAGACGCGACAGCGTCGCCGGAATCGTCACGGCGACGGCGCCGAACGGTGCGACCGCGCGCTCGAACCGTCGTCATCATCATCCAATAAACGCGCCAGAGCGTCATCGCGATCGAGCGCGCCGAAACGCGCGACATTGGGAGTCGCGAACGCCGCGCCGCCGACGTCGGCGCCGCCGCCTCGACGAGCCGCGCGACGGGTCGGAGTCTCAATCGCGCCCTCGCTCGCGGTTTCCGACACCCGACGTCGCTGATGCACCAAAACCGAGGAACCCTCGCGCGCGATCGCGGACGGCGACGCGCGCCGAACGTTCGTGGACGCCCCGGTCGACGGCGGATCGACCGCCGACTTCTCGACGCGCGCGTCCGGCGTCGTCGCGTCGCGCGATCGAACCTCCCGCAACGCCACGGGAATGACGGCGTCTCCAAAATTCTCCCCTATCGCGCTCGACGGCGACCCGAAACACTTCAGCCATCCTCCGCGTCGGTGTTTTCCGCCCTCGACCGTTCCCGCGTCTCGACGCCGCGGCGCGTCCGTTCTCGCCGCGCCTCGTTCCGACGACGCCGGCGTCGCCCGCCCCGAGGACCGCCCGCTCGAGCTCAGGCTCTCCATTACCCCTCGCGTGATCGCGAACGCGGTGTCGAACGACCCTCGCTTTCGTCGGTCGACGCCGTCGCGTCGCTTCGCGCGCGCGTCGCTCGTTCGCCCGCCGCGCGCTTTGGGTTGAATATCCACGCGCGAGGTCACCACCGCCGCGTCGCTGTCGAGAATCGTGCGCGTGCCGCCGAGCCAATCCGCGAACGAGGCCTCGTCGACGTCGGGACCGCACTTAAGTTCCGTCATCTTCGCGCGCGCGGCGATGGACGCGGACGCGCGCGAGGGTCTGCGGCGAGGGGAACGACGCGCGCGAGATTTGAATTTGAACGCGAAACGCGCGCGCGCGGGGCGGGCGCGTCATTTCCGCGCGCGACGATGATGAAAGCGCGCGACGCGAAGAAAACGAAAGAAAACGATGAGCGGTCGCCGAGCGAGGCGCGCACGCTGTTCTATTCGCCGTATTACGACGTGCCGAGCGATTTGGGGTTCCCGCCGGCGCCGCGCTCGACCGCGGGCACCGGGCACAGCGCGGCGCCGAGTTCGACGCGTGGGTTCTCGCTAAAGAAGATGTATCACTCCGCGATCAGCGCATTTAAGCCGTTCAAGCGATCGCGATCGCCCGAGCGCGCGGGGAAGGGTACGGAGACGGGGAAGACGCTCCGAAGGCCGAAGGCGCGCCGCGCCGTAAACGCGAACGCGAAGAACGCGACTTCGTCGTGGTTTTGGGTATTCGATAGCCCGAAATCCGATCCCCCAGCGAACGACGAGAACGAGTCGGGTGCAGTGGTGAATGATATGTCGATCGAGGAGGGAGCGAACGTGCTCGGGGAAATCAATCGAGATTTCAGCGCAAACGCGCGCGAGACGACGACGAGATTGACGACGCAGCCGAAGAATGCTTTACACGTGAGGAAGACGATTCGAAAGAAACCACCGGTCGCTCCAGCGGCTTCGAAGTACCATAGAAGACGCACCGAATCACTGAAGAATGGACAGGTTCGAAAGTGTTCGAGGTGCGCGATCGAGGGCGACAATTCAATCCACTGGCGTCGATCGTACGATTCGAAGAGTCCATTCTTCGGGTCAGACCTGTGTGATCGGTGCGGCAAAGCGGAATCGCGCGCATTAGCGAAGCTAAACTCTTCTACGGCGAAGGTTGTTGTGGCGAATCGACGTCGTACTGATACTCGCGCAATGCCGCGCCGTCGATGAAGCGCGCGCCTGTGACGAGAACGACTGAAATGAAGGAATCTGATCTAGAATGTGCTATGAAGAGTTGTAACTGCTGCTATGTGCGTGTATCGTACATGATGAATCAATCAAATCGGTGTCCCGAAGTCCGCGTCGACTGGGTTCTTCCAGTGGTTAAAGTCGTTGAATTGTTCCTCCGCCACGCTTCCCGTCACCGGGCACGTATCTTCAATGGGCGGGAACATTTCGTGCGCGAGCTCGTTGACCTCGGACAACGTGTACTGCTTCACTCGCTTTGTTGTCTCGCACACGACCTCGCCTTTCGGGTTGATCGTGAATACGCGGTGTTGAGGCACGCCCACGGCGAGGTAAGACTCCACGTCTGTATCTCGGTTCCCGAACCCTGCATGAAAAGGATTCCACCCGGGTGGGAACAAGTTGCGAATGTCTTGCAAGCATCGAATCTTGAACCGCTGAGGGTTCCTCGTGACGACTTCGCGAAACAACGCTTTGGACAAAGGATCCGGCGCGCACATCACCGGCCCTTGCGCGAGCGTCTTGTCGCCCTGACGAAGCGACGACAGGTACTTTCTAGTTCCCGAAGCGTGCGAAATCGCTCGCGAAGTCAAGAACATCATCTTGTATCCGTTGTCGGTGATGTTGCTGTAAAGCGACGCGACACCGTCGTGACTCCAGTCTTTACCGACCATCGGTGCGAGATGGCCGAGGACGTCACTCTTCGTGATCGTCCCGTCGACATCACTGATGACGAGCTTTATGTTCCAATCCCATAAATACACGAACGCCGAAACCTCTTGCAATCCCCACACGCGCGAGTTGAACGCGAACGAGATGGTATTGGTGCCGGGCTTGAGATCGAGCGACATCACTTCATCTTGCGTTAACTGCACGCGACGCACGCGACGACCTCGTCTCGGCGACGTCAACGCGTCGAAACCAACCGATCCGCCTGGCGCGTTGACCAAAGGCGACGCAGGCGCGTTGACGCGACCGTTCGAGGTCAACTTCCAGTTCGATGGCAAAGGAGTGCCGAACGCGAGGTGCGCCAAGACGTGCGGTGCTGCCGCGCTCCAAGGTAATGCCTTCGCGGGTGGTCCCGCCGGACTGCGTCGCGGTCGCACGACGAGCCCAGAATGTCCGATCAGCCCAGGGTGCGCCTTGAAGTGCTCGAGCGTCACCAAGTGCTTGTCGAACTCCTCCACTTTCCCCCCGCACAAGCTCAACTCCACGGCGGGCAACACGGTCATTCCGGCGCTTTGTAACGCATCCACCGCCGTCGCCACTTCCTCTTCGGACATCGTACGTTTCCCGTCTTCTACGTCCCCGCTCGAACCCGACGTACTCGGCCTCGTCGTCTTCGGCGGCGTCTCTAATCGAAGCGCCGACAGCGCCTCGACCGCCCCGACCTCGTCTTCATCCCCGGTTCCTAACTCTATATCGCTTTCCTCATCTTCGTCCTCGTCGTCGTCGAAATCGTCCACACCGTCCGCGAAGTACGCCTCGCCGTTGGATCCGAGCCGCATCGTCAGCTCGCTCAGCGTCCCGTTCACCGTCACCGTCACCACCTTGGCTTCGCGTCCTCGCAGGAACGACTGCGCGTTACCGAATCGCACGTAGAACGGACTCGCCCTGAGTCCTCCGTCGGGTTGTTTGATCACCAGCGTGTCTGCGAGCGACGCGCGAGGCGTTGATTAGTCGACAGTTGGATCTCTCGCGCGGGTCGCGTTCGCGTTCGCGTCGTTCGTACCTATAGCGCCGCTCGCGCTCGGGACGAGCGTGCTCACGGCGGCGACGGAGCCGCCGACGGTGCCCACGGCGACGGAGCCGGCGACATCGCGGATCTGGCGAAGCCGCGAGGCGAGGGTCTTGTTGTCCCCCATGACGCGAGGCGGGCACTGACGCGCGACGAACTGGAAAAAGTTGGAGATTTGATCACACGTATCGAGGAGTGAAAGTCGAGTCATGGTCTTGATTCGCGCGCGCGATGGCGTCACGCCGCGGGCGAGGACTTGGCGGCGCCCGCGCGGTGGTGCTCTCGAAGCTTTTGCGACATGTCATCCGGACGCAACGGGAAATCGCTGACTTGCTCGCACGATTCCAAAAGCATCTGCGGTCGATTTTTAGCGTGAAAGATGAAGAGACTTCCCGTGATGAAGCAAAAGTTGCGAGCGTTCTGACAGTAGCGCGCGTGGAGTAAAGCCTGAAGTCGTCCGCTTTCCATCGAGTTCGCGTCGTCCATCCAAAGGTTAAACGGATATCGTCGCGTGCCGGCGAAAATGCACAATCCCTGCTTCCCGCCTTCGTATCGGATGAGCTGCATGACGCCGTCGTAAAGATTGGATTGCGTCGGCTGAAGATCGACTAAAATTGTCGCCTTTTCGCGCGCAGCCGCGGCGACTAGAAGTTTTTGGTAATCTCGCGCGTCGCGCGGGTTCAGAATGTCCTTCGTCAGCCCGAGATGTCCCCAGTGACGCCAGTCTTCGATGAACAATTCTCGCTCTCTCCACCAAGGCAACAATCGTCGGTAGTCCCGGCTGTACTCTAACATGCCAAACGATGCGAGAGACGCTCCGGCTGGGTCCCAGATTCCTCGAATGTTCTCAATCGCCAGCTTCTCGGCGAGCGCGAATTCACCGTGATAGAGTCTCGATCTGCCGTGCTTCGTGAAATACGGAGACTGACCAGCCAGCACGGTTTCCACGTTGACGCTGTTGCCGTTGTGATATACGTACGCGAGAACGCGTCCGTACTTATCGAGAGAGTACTCGCGCGCGCGAGACACCGAAGTCATGAACTCGCAGGTGTCGAATTCGATGTCCACCTCGACGTCGCCGCATCGACCATCCGCCGCCGATCCCAGACGCTTCTTGAGCCAATCGAACGCCTCCACGCCCGCCGGCGTGATCGGTTTGTACGCTTGCTCCTCCTTCTTCACATCGAGCGATTCTTCGGTGTCGACGTAGATCAACCGCACGTCCACTTTCTCCCACGTCGTCGGGTCGACGCTCGACGCGTCGAGCTCGTCGCTCGGTATGCGAGACGTGGGTTCGCTGCCCACGACGAGCGAGTCTTCCCAACCGTCGCCCGTGGACGAGCGTTGCTGACCACCGTCGGGGTTGAGAAGCACGCGGATGGTCTTACCGTCGATGACGTGCGTGACGATGCAGTTGCGAATGAAAGTTCCGTGAAAGCTGTGCATGTTGGTTTCGCGTCGCGCGCGTCGCGCTGTGACGCCGTCGATATCGCGAATGAAATCTAATATAACAACGAACCGCACGCGATGGCGGTGATGGCGACGGAAAAGTTATCGTCGACGATGGACGTGATCGGTAACGATTCCACGAGCGCGCACGCGAAAGCGATGATGAGCGTGACAAAGTACGTCGTCGGCGTGGCTTCGATGAAGCCAAACGCGTCGAAATACGCCAATAATCTGCGTCGGCGACGAAACGAAACGGCGCGATGTCAGTCTTCGAGATCGAGCGGACGCGCGCGCGTCGAAAGCACACCCCGACGCATCGCGAGCGATATCGCGCGCGAATCGCGAATCGCAAATCGCGAATCGCGATTCGCGTTTATCAATCGAAACGCACCCGCTCGCGACGCCGAATCCGCCCGCCACGAACCCCGCGCTCCCAGCGAAACTCTTCTCCTCGTTCCACGGCAGCGCGTTCCCTTTCCCGAACTTCCGCCCGACGAGATCCGCGAATCCATCACCGCCGCACATCATCGCCATCGCGACTATTCCAATCGGATTCGTCCGCCAATACGCGCTCGTGCACGCGGCGAGCACCGCCGTGTAATACAACGGCCCCTTCAACAGCTCCTCCTTCCCCCCCTCTCGGCTCACGGCCCGCACCGCGCTCGCGTTCTTAATCATCCCCGACCCTATGCCGAATAATCGCACCCCCTGCGCCAGCGGGATCGCCGCCGCGAAGAATCGCGCCGCGCCGCTCGCGCTAAACAGCGGCCACGTGCACGCGAAAAACGTCCCGCTCGTCACGTGCACCAACTTCCTCGACGTCGTCGACGCGAACGCCCCGCGGTCGGCGAGCGCGTCGAATGCTTTCACCCACACGAACGCGCCGATCGTCGTGAGCGCGCTCGCGGCGACGTCGCGCGGCGTTTCGTCGACGGAGGCGACAAACTGCGCGACGGCGTCAAAGACCATCGGCGCGGACGCGCGCGCGTCGATCGCGCGACGTCGCGCGCGAGAGAGACGTCGCGCGCGCGCGCCGCGCGTCTCGCCGCGCGACGGCGCGGCGCGCGCGCGCGAGGCGCGAGTCGTCGCGCGCATGCGCGCGGGGACCGTGCGGCGCGCTTTGACGCCGCACTCACGCGCGCGCGCGCCGACGCGACGATCGAACGCGCGCGAGGGCGTCGAACGCGATGTGCGTCGCGCGTCGAGCGCGCTCGAGCGACGCGCGAGGCGCGAGGCGAGGCGCGCGCGGACGGTTTTCACCGCCGCCGCCGACCGCGACGACCGACCGACTGACGACGAACGACGACGACGGCGACGCGACGCGCAGGTTTAAGCGACGGGACTGGAACTACATGCACGCCCGCGATGGGGACTCGTCGAGCGATTCGGATTCGGTCGAGTCCGCGGGACCGGAGGCGCGGTCGAGCGATGAAGAAGCGAGCGCGAGCGCGAGCGACGACGACGACGACGACGACGAAGAAGAAGAAGAAGCGGCGACGAACGAGGAGGCGACGTCGACGCGCGAGAGGTATGATGACGCGCGAACGATGATTGAAGACGCGTTAAAAGGAGATTCTGACGCGAAGAGCATCGCGGCGAAGTGTCGGGCGTGTCCGGGGACGCTGTTGTTGAGCGCGGCGAATATGCGCGCGCACGCGGCGAGCAAGCGACATCGAAAGAATTTGGAAAAACTCGGAAGGGCGAACGACGAGACGTTCGTGTGTTTTTATCCCGCGGTGCGCGAGGATGATGGAATCGTGAGCGACGGGGAGGCGGAGACGCACGCTGAACGCCTGGCGCGATTGCGGGCGCAAAAAATTTTACGCTCGGCGGAGGGCGAGCGGGCAAAGGGTGGAAAGTTTTCGCTCGATCAGTTTGATTCTTCCGGTGACGAAGCCTCTGATGATGAGTCGGACGGCGATGACGACGCGAAAATGACGAAACGCTTGGCGAAGAAGGAGTTCGCGAGAAAAGTGAGCGATAGCGCGCCCAAGGAGAAGGAGAAACGTTCGAGGCGTCACGCGCAGAGCAAACGCAAATCCGGCAAGAGCAAGCCTGGGAAGAGGCAGCGCATGGCGATGAAGAGTGCGACGTGATGCAGTGTGGTAGTCTGGGCGTTGTATTAAGACAGTGATCAATTGGAATGGAGTGGCAAGTGTCGGTATCGTGCTTATCGCGTGCAGGTGTAGTGAAAGGGTCGTTCATCAATCCCGTTGACTTTGCGGCCTTCGCGGCGTAGCGAGATTCACTCGGCGCCGCGGCCGACTCCATCCAGTTTCGCTTCTTGCTTTGCTATTCTTGCGTCATCGCTATCCGTCGTCGTCGTCGTCGTCGTAGTAGTAGTAGTCGCGGTGAGATCACCCGAACCCGAAGTCTTCAACAGCGAGGTGTGCCCGTCTTGTTTTGATTTGTTCTCAGTGGCGTCGCCACTGCTCGAAGGGACGGCTTCGGTGGTTTTGTCCGAACCGGTTTTGTCCGATCCACCATTCTCGCTTCCGGTCGCGCCAGATCGTCTCCACAGCAACGCCGGTCGCGGGGCATGGTTCTTCGCCGCGTACAACCCGCACGCGTTGCACAGAGATCCGATTCCGTCCTTATCCTTCCTCCAAAACGGCGTCTCGGTCGATTTGCAGTTGACGCAAATCTTTTGCTTTTGCGCCTTGACGTTCGTCGACGCCTTGACCGTCGCCTTGCACGCGCGAATCGATTGCGTCACGCCCCCCTTTCGTCCCGCGCGACCGCCTTTCCCGCCCTTCTTGGCCCCGCCGCCGCCGCGTCCCGTGCGCGCGCTCGTCGCTTCGCCGCCGTACGCCGCCGCGCCCATCGCCGGCGTCCCGTACGCGCCGCTAAACGGTGGCGAAGCGCCCATCATCCCCGCGTACGCCTGCACGTTGTACGTCTGCGACTGCACGTACGCCACGTACGCCGCGTACGACGCCATCATGTGCGGTCCCATGGCGGCGAGCACGGCGTTCTGTCGTTCGTAGTACGCCGCCCCCATCGCCTCCGGCGTCATCGTCGTCATCATCTGCTGCGCGTACATCGCCTGCGTCGCCATCCCTTCGAGCGCGATCGCGCGTTCGTCCCCTCCCGAGCCCTCGCGCGCGGCGTCCGCCGGCGTCCGGCTCGGCGCCGCATTGCCCGCGTTCGGCCCCATCGCGTCCTCCTCGCTCGTCCCGACCCCCCCTCGCGCCTCGCCTCGCCGTCCTATCGACGTCTCGCGACGTTTACCTTCGCGCACCGCGCGCCGAGCTCGTTCGCGCGCCTCCTCGCGTCGTCACCGTCCCCGATCGTCGCCCGTGCGCGCCGCGATGTTATCCGCGCGCGTCCTCGCGATCGATCGCCGCGCGTCCGGCGCCCGCGCGCGCGTCCGCCGCCGCGCTTCAGCGCGCGCGTCCGCGACGCGCGCGTCGACCTCGCCGCGGCGTCGGACGCCTCGCGCGCGCGTCCTCGCGCCGCGCGTCGACGTGCGCGGCGCACCGTATCGCGACGCGACGACCAACCGCCGCGCGATCGGATCGCGCGCGCGCGATCGATCGCGCGCGCGCGACGTCGATCGCGACGGCGTCGATCGCGCGCGCGGCGTCGATCGACGCGCGTCGATCGCGCGCGCGGCGATCCGATCGAGATCGAGATCGCGCGATCTTTGGATGTACTACGGTTTTACGGTTCGCGCGCGCGCGCATTTAACGAGGTTTGAGCGGTGATAGAAACGCGCGAAATCGACCGACGCGGGAAATTGGCGGGAAAAGACGCCGCGCGCGCGAGGGCTGGCTGTTGAAGTCTAGAGTCTAGTTGAAGTCTAGCGGGCGGTTAAGGATGCCCGTGAAGCTCGCGCGCCGAGTCCCAGAGGGCGGTGGCGCGGAACACGCGCGCGCGAGCGGTGGCGAGGGCGTCGGCGGCGACGCGCGCGTCGGCGGCGTCGGCGAGACGCGCGACGAGCGCGCGAGAGGCGAGGAGTTGCGCGCGCGTCGGCGTCAACTCGGCGCGCGCCGTCGGACTCGACGGCCCGCGACGCGTGTCGGCGGAGACGAAGTCTCGAAGTAAGCTTTCCGCTCGGGTGTGCGCGGCGAGGGCGTAGACGTCGAGCGTGCGTCGTCTGGACGCGCGCCAAATTCGCGCGAGCTCGCGCAGGTGCGAGTACGACGTGAGCTCGCGGACGTCGGCTTTGCCCAAAGCGAGCGCGTCGGCGTGTTCGGGTGGTTCGACCAACTGGAGCGTCGAAAGATATTCGGATAGCGCGCGAAGTGCTTTCGTTTCGACGCGCAAGCGCGCCGAGTGCTTGTCGCGCGAAACGACGTCGCCGTCGTACGAGTCCGTTTTGAGCGACTCTTCGTCGGCGCCGTACATCGCGACGTACTCTTCCTCGTCCTCAGTATCTGTTCCGTTCGCTGCGAAAACATCCTCTTCTTGATCCCACACATCGTCGTCTCGAGTGGGCGCGGCGTCTTCGCGGTCGGCTAGTAAAATTGGCTCAGCCTCGACGAAGTGCGCTCGCGCCACGTCGAGAAGCTCGACGAACGGCTTGTACGTGTAATAGGCCGTAGTCGCCAGCTGCAGCATGATTTCCTGATGCTTTACAGCTCCCTCGTCGTCCGCGCCGCACACGAATCGTCTGAAATCGTCCTTGTCGACGCGAAACCGATCGTTACTCGAGCCGTCCGGCTCGACGTTCTCCTTGAAACAAAACCCGTATCGCAAGAGCAAATCTGTGTTCCCTTTGGCTCCGTACGTGATGTGCAAGAACTCGCCGGCTTTAAAATTGCGAAGCGCCTTCATCGTGACTTGCCCGTTTCCGTTGAAGCCGTCGGAAGAAACGTACGACACCTCGCGCGGTCGTTTGTGATTGGCAAAGTCCATTCCGGGAGCCATGAAGATGCCGCAAAAGTCCATTCTTCGAAACATGTCTCGCCATGGATCATTCGAAACCGGGTTCGGCGACTGAAACGAACGCGACATGACAACCGCATACGCCCAACGAAACTCCCCCGCCGTGATTTCATTGCCCCTGGAGCCCGTTGGCACTCGACTGGACGAGTTTCCATACGTCACCTGGGACACAATTTGACTATACGTAAGCTCAACCGCGCGCTCGATTCGGTGACGCTCGAGAATCAGCCAACGTAAGTCGGCGTTGCACCGAGGCTCGTACCCGTACGCCGCTTTGCTTTCGCCGTATCCGAATAAATTGACGAAATAAGGCATCGGGAGGTACGCCGGAATGAAGGCTTGATACTCTTCGAGCGTCGGCAACTTGCTCAAATACTCGTAATGCGACGAACTTTTACCCTTTTTCTTCTCCAACGCGAGAAAGCAACACAACAACGTTTCATCGAGCGTCAAGTGTAACTGTTCGCTCGTCGGATCGATGACGTACCCGTCGCCTTCAAAATCTTCCTTTTTCGCCCACGGAGCCAGCGCCCTCGCGCGACGCGTTCTTCGCCATTGTCTCAATTCCTGCCTCGACACCAGCGTTCGCACCGCGGCCGACGACTGCACGAGAAGCCAATACCTCGCCAACTCCGCCAACGCCGGCGTTCGCGCGCACGACTGCGCGGTGATCAACTGTCGCGGTCCGCGCAACTCCAGCACCGTCTCGCCTCTCGCGGCGTCTCGCGTAAACCGCAACCCGTACCCGCGCATCTCCCTCGCCCCCGCGCGCCCCTCATCGCGTTCACCGTCCTCGAACGCTTCCCTCGCCACCTCCAACAGCGCCTTCGCCCCTCGACGATCGTCCTCCGAGTACGCGACTCGCGCGCGAGTCGCTTCAACCGTCTCCTCAACCGTCTCCTCAACCGTCGCGTCCGCCTCCGCGCGCCGATCGCGCTCGATCGCCGCCTCCGACGCGCGCGCGCGCACCTCGATCGCGCGCGCCGATCGCGCGCGCGAGAGATCGAGCACCCATCGCGCGAACGCGTCGCGCGCGTCCGGCGCGTCGTTCGCGCCGTCATCTCCGGCGCGCGTTCGACGCCGTTTCCTCCCGCGCGCGCGCGTCCGCGCGCCTCGCGCGCGCGCGCGCGCGTCCGAGGCGTCCGCGCCGTCGTCGCCGTCGCCGTCGTCGTCCGCGCGCGCGCGCGCGCGTCCGAAGAGTCGCGCGAGCGCGCGCATCATCGAATCGATTCGCTTCGCGCGTCGCACACTGCCGCGCGCCGACCGCGCCGCGCATGCTCGTGCGCCGCGGCGCGCTCGCGCGCGCCGTCGTGCTCGTCGGCGCGGCGATCCCGTGCTCGACGTTCGCGCTGAAGATGCGCGAGGACGCGGCGAAAGATCCCGCGGAGGCGGCGCGACGACGCGACGACGACGACGGCGCGTGAGGCGCGCGCGACGACGCGACGACGACGACGACGGCGCGCGAGGCGCGCGCGAGGCGCGATCGCGATGACGCGGCGCGCGCGAGGCGTCGCGGCGGCGGTCGCGCTGGCGACGCTCGGCGCGGCGGCGACGGTCGAAGAGGACGAGGGCGACGCGGCGACGCTCGCGCGAGGGACGACGCGCGCGGCGTACGCGGCGGCGACGGTGGCGACGATGGTGGTGGACTATAAGCTCGCGAAACGCGAGACGTGGCGAAGCGAGGGCGGCGCGCACGATAGGAACGCGAAGCGGTTGCACGCGATGTGCGGCGCGAACGGAGGACTGTACGTCAAGGCTGGACAGTTCGCGTCCACCGCCGGCGGCGTGCCGGAGGCGTACGCGCGACGGTTGAGTAAGCTGCAGGATGAGGTGGCGCCGTCGCCGCGCGACGCGGTGCTGAAAGTGGTGAGGAATGAGTTCGGCGGTCGCGCGCCCGAGGCGCTGTTCGAGACGTTTGAACCCGAACCCATGGCGGCGGCGTCGTTGGCGCAAGTGCATCGCGCGGTGTTGAAGAGCGGACGGACGGTGGCGGTTAAGATCCAGCGACCAGGGCTCGAGCGGTCGATCGAGAGCGACATATCGACGATGAGCGCGCTGGTGCGCTTCACCAGGCTCTTCTTTCCGTCGTTTGATTTCGGTTTCATGGTGGACGAGTTCAAGTCAAGACTGGAAAAGGAGATCGATTTCGAAGCGGAAGGACGGAACTGCGAACGGCTCGGATTGGCGTTCGCGGACGACGCCCGCATCGACACCCCAGAGGTTTTCTGGGATTTAACCACTCGTCGCGTGTTGACGATGGAGTTCATCGACGGCGAGAAACTGACGAACATCGAAGGGATGCGCGAGAAAGGTCTCGACCCCGAGCACGCCGCGCTCGCACTGAGCGATTGTTTCGCGCGCATGCTTCTCGTGCACGGGTACATCCACGGAGATCCTCACCCTGGAAATTTGCTCTGCCGCGCGCATCCCGACGGAAGCGGGCGAACGCAAGTCGTGCTGTTGGATCACGGCTTGTACAGCGAGCTCACGGAGGAATCGCGCAAGGCGATGTCAAATTTATGGATCGCTATCGCGGTCGGCGACAGCGTCCGCGCGGTGGCCGCCGCGAAAGCTTTGCAAGTGCCGGATGAATTCGCGTGGCTCATGCCGCTCGCGTTGGCGAGAAAGACGTCGAGCGGCGAACCGGTGGATCGACGAGTCCTCGAGAAGCAGTGGGCCGACGACAAGGCCAAAGGCGGCGCCGGGCGTCCAGGTCTCGGCGAGGCCGCGATCATCGGCAACAATTTATCGAAAGAGATGATCATCGTGTTACGAGCGAACGCGCTGGTGCGAAACGTCATCAAGGCGCTCGGTGACTCGCGCGAGAGCTCCATCGCCGCGCTCGAGATGAAGCGTCAGTGGTGCAACGTGCGCTACGCCGCGCTCGGTCTCATCGTCCCGCGCGCTCTCGGTGCGTCTTCCATCTCGCGCGGCGTCTCCACGCGGCGTAAACTTCTTTGGCGCGCGCGTTCTTTCGGCATCTTCGCGCGCGTCTCTCGGCGCGCCTTCGCTCGCGTCTTCGCGCGTCGTCGGAGCGCGCCGCCGTAGCCCGCGTTGCAATTTTATTCTTTACGTGACTCCCGCGCGCGCGTCTCGCCTCGGCGACGTCATGTCGTACGCCTACCTCTTCAAATACATCGTCATCGGCGACACCGGTGCGTCCGACGCGCCGCGTCGCGCCGCGTCGACGCGCCGCACCGCGACGACGCGCGCACATTCTCGTTACGCCGCTGACCGAACCCACCGTTTTCCGCGCAGGCGTGGGGAAATCGTGCCTGCTCCTGCAGTTCACCGATAAGACGTTTCAACCCGTGCACGACCTGACGATCGGCGTCGAGTTCGGGTCGCGCATGGTGAGCGTGGCGAGCAAACAAGTGAAATTGCAGATCTGGGACACGGTGCGAACGCGAACGCGAACGCGAACGCGAACACGAACGAAGACGCGAAAAGAACGCGCGACGATCGACGCGGACGATCTGCGGCGCGCGGCAACTGACATGCGATCGACGCGCGCGCGCAGGCGGGACAAGAGAGCTTTCGAAGCATCACGAGGAGCTACTATCGAGGCGCGGCGGCGGCGCTGCTCGTGTACGACGTGACGCGCAGGGAGACGTTCGATAACCTCTCGACGTGGTTGCAAGACTGTCGCGCGCACGCGAATCCAAACATGGTGATCACGCTCGTGGGGAATAAGGCGGACATTTCGCACAGGCGCGCGGTGTCGACGGAGGAGGGGGAAATGTTCGCCAGGGAGAACGGTTTGCTCTTCGTCGAGGCGAGCGCGAAGACGGCGGATCACGTCGAGGACGCGTTCATCGCCACCGCGCGCGAGGTGGTGAAAAATATCGATGCCGGATTAGATGTGAAGGACGAGAGTAACGGAGTTAAGCTCGGATACGTCGCGGGAGGAGGCGCGTCGGACACCGTCGGCTTGAACGCTCCGCCGCGCGTAGAACAGAGCGGATGCTGCTAGCGTCGCGCGACGCGATGCCAACGACGAAGAACTTAGAAACGCGCGCATCATGTCAATTGTATGATTTCTCTGTACACTAACCGCCTCCGCCGTGCCATCGCCGAGCGACGCCGCGACGCCCGCGCGGATAACCGCCGCGACGCCGCGACTCGCCGCAAATCGCCGCGCGCGGTGCCATGGCGAACCGCTACGGCGACGCGGGCGATGAATCTCCCATAACGTCCGCGCGCGCGAGCGATCTCGCGCGCGCGCGCGTCGACGGCGCGCGCGGCGAGAGCGCGAACGCGTTTTCACAATCTGGGGGGACAAAAGAAGATGGCCCACGCTCGCGGAAAAAACGCGCGGTGTCGCCCATCGACGCCATCTGGCAGCCCGAAGACCTCGTCGTGGGACGAAAATCGGTCGTCCCGAAGGAGTTGTCGACGTCGATGCGCGCGCTGTCGGACATCGGGAACGCGGGCGCGGCGCCCGCGCGTAAGGCTGACGCGCCGAACGAAATAGACGTGGAGTCGTACTTGCTCGGACAAAAGCACGCGCTGGAATCGGCGTTCGATAAATCGTTACCGCAGAGACAGTTATTGGGGGCGTTGCAGCTCGCGCTGCACGACGTGCGCGAGAAGACGAGCAAGTTGGAGGCGTCGAGTTCGGAAATCGAAGGCGCCGTTCGGCGTTCCGAGGGCGTCCAAAATCAAGTGACGGGCGACGTTCGCGCGCTGACGACGTCGACGATTCCGGCGATTGAACGTGCGATCGGCGAGCTGCGATCGCGCATGGATGCGGAGGAACGACGGAAGACGATGTCATTGACGGCGTTGGTGAAGGAGACGGCGATGCGAACGCTCTTCGGCGTCGCTTCGCTCGAGACGGCGGTGGGGAACTTCACGCGATCCGTGCTGTTCCCTCCAATCAATGAGGGCGATGCGTCGGCGGTGGACGCGGTGGACAAGGTCGATGCGACTCCAGAGTACGCGCAAACGCTCGGCGCGATTTTTCTCGTAACGGCGCTCGAACTCGCCTCGAGAACGAACGAGTATATTCGCTCGAGAGCACCGCCGAGCGTGCAACGGACGACGACGACGTTTACGTGGGGTTTAAATGCATGTCGCACACTGGTGTGGGCAGCGGCTGCGATTGAATGTCTACAATTCACGAAAGTGCGCTGTCACGCGCTCGCGTCGATCGCGTACGCAGCCGCGACGGAGACGACGGACGAAGTCAAAGAAGTGAACACCAGCGACGACGACGACACGAGATGAACATCGCGCGATTCGCGCGCTCGACTAGCGCGCAAAAAAGAAGCATCTGTAACATAATTCTTCCCTTGGCAGCTTTACGGCGCGATAGGGGAAAGAACCCTCTCTCGCGCGCGCCGCGCGCGCTCGCACTCCACGACGCGCATTCGAGCCGCGCGCGCGCGCGGAACGTAGGATGAATAGAACCAATCAAATCGCACCAGTCAGCAGAACGCCGTCGCGCGCGACCGAGCGCGCGCGCGCTGAGACCTCGGTGATACGCGGTTCTGTTCTGAGCAGTTCTTCGTTTGACGCCGTGGACAACGCCGCGCTGGAGACGCCCTCGGACGAGCATTCGTTCGATACCGATGAACACGTTAACGTGGATGACGGCGACGACGTCGATGACGCGCGATCGACGCCAGAGACGGTGGAGGAGACGCAGCGTTCGAACGGTGCTTCGTTGCACGCCTCGGACGCGACTTCGGCGACGACGAAAGGCGACGAGTCGCGCGATGAGGTTTCGCTGGAAGAAAATACGGATCCGCGAGCGAACGAAACGAACCCGACGAAGAAGCCGACGGGCGAGACGGCGACGTGCGGGCTCTCCAAGAACGTCGATTTCTTACTCACGAAGACTGGCCACGTGAAGTCGATATCAAAGCGTAAGGCGAAAACAACCACGGTGTCGCAGAAGAAACCGTCGAACGAGGTGGCGCTGGTGGAAATGCCGCGCGCATCGCGCGCGCTGACGACTGCAAACGACAAGCGCTCGACCGCACACACGTGGAAGTCGTGTCCGTTTGCTATTGCGCAAGGATCCGAGCCGGCGCCCGCCGGATCGCAACAGTGCGGTAACTGCAGAGCGTTGGATTTGTTTTATCTTGATTCGTCGTGGAATCAATGACCGACGCCAGAGACGCATTTTTGCCTAACGACGTATATGTATGCACACGCTTATTGATTTTATCGCGCGATCGATTGAAATATTGAATATTGAAATAGTAATCGTCGCCGCGGCGCGGCGACGTCGCGCGATCGGTTTCTCTCGCTTCTACTACGCGAGGCGTCAATTTAACGTACAATCATATCGCTGTGCTGAGAATTAAAAGCTGCGTCTAAGACGCACAAGTGAACGAGACAGAAGTATGAAACTAGCAGCAAGAGCTCTTCGCGTTGACGCTGCGACCTTCGCCCGGTCGCACGGTGTTTCCTCGCGGACCCGCGTTCATTTGCGGTTGGCTCGCCATGCGGTTCTTAATTTCGTTCGCCATGGTCATGAAAGCTTGCTCAACGTTCGTCGCATTCTTCGCCGACGTCTCTATGAACGGGATCCCAATCTCATCCGCGAACGCCTTCGCCGTCGCGTAATCCACCACCTTTTGACTCGTCAAGTCGCTCTTATTCCCCACCAGCAACTTGTTCACATTTTCGTTCGCGTAGCGATCGATCTCGTTCAACCATCCCTTCACCGCCTCAAAACTCTCCATGTCGGTCACATCGTACACGACGATGATGCCGTGCGCGCCGCGGTAGTACGACGACGTGATCGTCCGAAATCGTTCCTGCCCCGCGGTGTCCCAAATTTGAAGCTTGATCGTCTTACCCTCCAGCTCCACAGTGCGAATCTTAAAATCAACCCCGATCGTCGAGATATACGTCCCCGTGTACGTATCGTCCGCGAAGCGAAGCAACAGACACGACTTACCGACGCCCGAGTCGCCGATGAGCTGCGCGCGCGCGTCGATAGATCCGCCCTCGTCAGTCCTCGCGTCTCCCTCGCCTCCGTTCGCGCCTCCCGCGCCCGCGCGTCGATCCCGTCCTCGTCCGCGTCACCTTCGCTCGCGTCCGCGCGCGCCCGTCCCTCGATCCCTCGCGTCACCGCGCGTCGCGGTCGAGCGTTCGCGTCGCGACGATCGCCCGTCTCAACGGCACGCGGCGCGTTCGCGCGCGCGTCGCGTTCGCGCGCGCGCGCTCGCGTCGCGCGCGCGCGCGCCGAGGCGTCGGTCGTCGCGGCGACTCGTTCGACGCACCAGGAGCTTGAACAGGTAATCGTACTCGGGATTCATCGTCGCGCGCGCGAGATTCTGGCGCGCGCGGGCGTCGCGCGCGCGCGATGGCGCGCGATTTAGCGCCCCGAACCCTAGTGCGTGGCGTCGCATAGAAGGACGGTGTGAGGCCATCACGAAGTCAACTGTTTCGGCGGCGGCGCGACGCGCGCGCGCGCGCGCGCGGCCGCACACGACGACGCGCCTCGCGCCGTCGACGCGCGCAAACGTCGCTCGCACGCCGCGCGCGCGTCGCGCCGCCGCGCCCGCGACGCGCGTCGCGCGGGCGCGCGCGAAAACGACGCGCGAACGCCTCGCGAGGCGGCGCCGACATGACGAACGCGCCGATGGACGCCGACGGCGCGGGCGCGAGGGACGACGGGGACGCGCGCACGGCGAATCTGGTGGTGACGAAACCGAAGGACATCGGCGACGCGGATTTCGCGAATTATTTTTGCACGTACGGGTACCTGTATCACCAGAAGGACATGCTGGAGGATCAGAATCGAATGACGGCGTACAGCGACGCGGTGCGATTGAATCCGGATTCGTTCAGGGGGAAGGTGGTGCTGGACGTGGGGACGGGATCTGGTGTGCTCGCGATGTGGGCGGCGCAAGCGGGGGCGAAGAAGGTGTACGCGGTGGAGGCGACGCACATGGCTGTGCAAGCGAGGAAAATCGTCGCGGCGAACGGGCTGAGCGACGTCGTGGAGGTGATACAAGGATCGATGGAGGAGGTGGAACTGCCGGAGAAGGTGGACGTGATCATCAGTGAATGGATGGGGTACTTTTTATTGCGCGAGTCGATGTTTGATTCGGTGCTGTGCGCGAGGGATAAGTGGATGAAGCCGGGAGGGGCGATGTTTCCGTCGCACGCGAAGATGTATCTGAGCGCGATTAAGTCGAACAAGAGTGGGCAAAAATATCAAGAGCTTCAAGAGAGCTTGAGCGTGTGGGAGGATTTCGTGCGGAACACGCACGAAAATTATGGCATAGACTTGTCGTGCATGAACGGCGAATACGAAGATGAGCAAAAAGAGCACTATTTGAACACCGCGGCGTGGGTGGACATTCACCCGTCGCAAGTCATGGCTAAGCCGTTTACGTTGGCGAGCTTTGACTTGAACACGTGCACGATGGACGACATCAAAGTTCTTCGCGACGTCGACTTCAACCTGCGCCTGTTCGATGGACTCGCAGGGCCTTCGGGGGAGACGCGCGTCGGCGCGTTCGCGGGCTGGTTCGACGTCACGTTCGCGGGATCCAAGGAGAACCCGTGCGAGAACCCGGTCGAGCTCACGACAGCACCGGACGCGAACGGCGCCACGCACTGGGGTCAACAAGCGTTCTACATGTTTCCTGAGGTATACGCCAGCGATGGTCACTTCATTTCTGGTAAGTTCGACATGGTTCGTCGCAAGGAAAACCAACGCCTGTACAGCGTTCGGATGAACTGGACGCAGTCCGACACGGACGCTGGGCCGCCGAACGAGTCCATCGGCACGCGTGGGATCGTTTGGCAGATTGAGTGAGCGCTCAACCCTATCACTAATACTAGTACGGTTTAACCAAAGCTCACGCACATTTTTCCGCACGTCTCGTCCGTCTCTAGTCCGCGTTGACTGTTTGACTCCCCAACGCGCGACGACCTCACTCGCACGCGCGCGGCGATCGCGCTCCATGTCCGCCGCGAGCGCCCTTGCGAGCGCGCGCGACGCGTTCGACGACGAGGACTACGACGAATCGCTGCAAATATGCGACGACGCTCTGGGAACCGGCGACGAAGGTGAAAAAGTGGCGCTGCTGTGTCACCGCTCCAAGACATTTCTAGCGGTCGGGCTCGCGCAAGAGGCGTTCGCGGACGCCGTAGACGCGGTGGCGCTCGAGGGCGACAACTCCGAGGCGCTGCTCAGGCTCGGGATCGCGGCGTACGAGATCGGGGCGTATGCAAAGGCACGGGAAGCGCTCGAGCGCGGCGTCGGCGCCGAGCCGAGCGGGACGAGCCGACGCGCGACAACGATGAAGTGGCTCGAAAAGGCGAAAACGGCGGAAATGAAGGCGAGAGATGGCGGCGAAGATGCATCGCCACACGCGAACGACGAGCGTTTCAAGCGGGCGTGGTATCAGTCGCAGACGCACGCGACAGTGGAAATTTTCGCGCGAGGCGTCACGGCGGACGCGTTGACGTTGGATTTCAACGACGCTTGCGATGTGTTGCGGGTGACGATAGATGCTTTGAGTGGGGGCGATGCGCACGCGAAAATGTATGATCCATACATTTTAGAGCTGAAACTTTTCGGGGCGGTCGATCGCGAAAGTGGTGTGGTCAACGTGTCGCCGGCCAAGGTGGAGATTCGCATGAAGAAGAAGACACCCGGACACTGGAACGATCTCGAGCGACGGCCGGGAGGCGGATTATCGACATCGTCAGTGAACGCGTACAGTGAAGTAAAACCGCAAGCTGACAAGCGCACGGCGAAAGATTGGGACGCTCTGGAGGCAGAGCTTGACGCCGAGCTCTCGGAAGAAAAGCCCGAAGGCGAAGCGGCGTTGAACGAGCTTTTTCAAAAGATTTACATGAACGCAGATGATGACACTCGGCGCGCGATGAATAAATCATTTCAGGAGAGCGCCGGGACGGTCCTGAGCACGGATTGGAAAGACGTGGGCTCAAAAACTGTCACTCCTGAGGCGCCGTGATGGAAACGCGCAATTTAGAGATCGGTACGAACACACGGGTTTAGATTTGATGAATTCACACCGCACTAGTAAAGCTATGATTTGCGACGTCGTCTTTTCGCGCTTAAAAACAAATCGTGTCCAGCATCACCCCGAGCGTCTGCACGATGTTATCCGCCATGAGCTTTTGCACGTTCTCGCTGAGATGTTTCTTCGGATCCTGCCGGCCGACGTTTTTCACCACGAGCTCTTGCGCCGTCAGCTTGTCCTCCTCCACGACGGCCTTTTCGTACTTGGTCGCCAACTCCTTGAGCTCGAGCACGACGTTTTCGTTTTGCTTCTCTTGCTCGTCGAACTTGTTCACCTTCAAACCCGCGCTCCACTTCGACTTGTTCAAATTCAACAACATCTTTTCTTCCAGCACCGATTTGGCGTACGAAATGCCGATGCTGTAGTAGTGCCTATTCAACCCGTGGATCAACGCGCTGATCGAAGGTTTGTTCAAGTGCCCCAGATTCGACGTCGTTTGTCTCGGCTCCTGACCGAGCATGATCGTCTGCGGATTAATCAATCGAAACGCATCGATCACCACCTTCCCTCGCACGCTCTGCACCGGGTCGATGACCACGGCGACGAGCCTCGGGTTCAACTGCTCGAACGACTGCTGCGTGTTGATGTCCACCCCCGACAGCCAGCACCCGAACCCAGGGTGCGAGTGGTACCAACCCACCACCATCTCCTCTCGCCCGGTCTGCTTCAACATGTCTAACATTTTCGTTTGAAACACCGGATCGACCGCCTCCACGCTGACCCCCGTGCCGCTCTGCGGCATCGCGAAGACGTCCACCACCGTCACCGTGTACTCATCGACGAACTGTCCGAGCATCAGGCCCATGACTTCCATCGGCACTCCCGCGCGACCTATTTCGAGCGACGGCGGCGTCCATCGGTCAGTCCACGCCCGCGCGTCGCGCACACGACCGCGATCGTCTCGAGATTTCGCGTCAGATCCAACAGTCAACTCGACGATGATTCGTCGCTCGCGTCGCGCGCTCACCGTGTTTGAGCATTTTGAGCAGCGCTAAGCTAGATATGTACACTTGTTCCGCGGTGTCGACCTGCGCGGCGTCACCAGCGCCGGGCATGGCGCCGGGCATACCGCCAGATTGCATCAAGCGTTGCATGGCGAGAGGCTCGGTGTGCGGTGCGTCGTCGTTGCAACGAGGACTACGCGATCGGGCGAATCATGGTCGCTGGATTGTTCTCGAACGTATCGGGGTGAACTTCGTAAGAATCGAACCTCCAACCGAGCTTGCGCGCGGATGGTAGCGCCAGCCGCGTGAGCACGTCGGTCGGCGTCACGACGCGCAGAGGCGAGCCTTCTAAATCGACGACGAAGACGTGATGGATGGAGTTCTTGGCGAGCGCACCCAGGACGTCGATGAAATCAGCGTCCTCGGTGAGGGTAACGAGTGGAATGCGCGTGAGCGCTCGTGACTTGAGGTATCGTTCGACTGTGTCGCACAGCGCGTCGACATCGAACACGGCTTCGCGAATGTCGGATACGGAAAGGACGTCGATCAATTTACCGCGCGGTTCGTCGACCACGCCCAGACACGAGTGACCGGTGACGTGCATCATCACGAATGCATCGAGTAAGCGCGTCTCCGGGAACACGCACATGACGTCAGAGTCGGGGAAAACGCGGTGCGATTTCCGCGCGCCCAAGCCCAGCGACGTCAAGTTTCGACGCTTGAGGGCATCGTCGAACGAATCGCTGTTGTCGTACAGAAACTGCACAATATCAGCTTGACTGACGAGCGCCTCGACAACCATCTTCTCTTTCATCTCATCCTTGTCGTCGGGTTTGAGCGAGTACGTGCACACGCGATGACACACGTGCGCCTGGCGAGGCGCGATGAAGTCCCCTGCGGTGACGATGTGGCGCAGGAAGCCGGATCGAACGAGCTCGAGAAGATCCGCATCCGCCGCCGCTACGCGACTCACCATTCTCCCGTCTTCCTCACTGTGTGTCTTTCGTCGCGCTTCTTTGAGCGTCATGTTCAGCACTTCATCGATCGCGTTTTTCACGTCCTCCGGCGAGATCGAGGAGAGCCATTCGCGGCGATGATTATCGAGTTCGACCTCTCGGCGCTCGACAGATTCACCGCTCAGCCGTTCCGCGGAAGTCACGGTTCGAAACGCGTGTCGAAGCACGCCCCACGCCGAGTGCACGTGAGGCTGCCCCGTCAACGCAGCCGTCTCCCGAACGATCTCTCGACCCGGCGGCTTCGCGCGTTGAATCGCCGCCGCGACGTCTCGGAGAATGTCGAAAACGCTGCACCACCCTATGAAAGTTTTCGCATCACCGGTGAGCACGGGCGCGCTCGACACGTTAAACGCGCGCATGAACTCGATACACTCCGACATACTGAGCGTGTCCGCGAGCATCAGAGGCGGCGTCCGATCGCTCTCGCCGTAGTATTCATCCAAGTAATCCTCCACGCGGTGGCTCCCGAGAAGTTTTCGCCCGCTCTCGAAGGATGCAAAGACGTCGCGGCGAAACGTTTCTTCCGCGGCGGCGAGCGAGTCGTCCTGCAACGCGTGAAGCGGTCGGCCGAGCTCGTCCTCGAGAAGTTTCGTTGTTTTTTGCTTTCGTTCTTCGATCGACATCGCGCGCGACGAGGCGATATGTGGCGTTTGACATGTGACGTTCGCGTCGGAGTCTCTCCGTGTATATGAAACAAAACTACTGTGACAGCCGGACGATCGGGTCAAAATCCACCGCCAATTTGAGCCTGCGCGCACAGCCCACTCGCTAACTTTGACTCCTCGATCGCCTTATCCCGCTCGGTCTTCATCAGCTCGTAGAGCTTCGTCTTCAACTCGAGCTCTTGTTGCAACACCTGCACCGTCTGATCGCGATTTAGCAACTCATTCTCCTTACTCTCGAGTTCGAGCTCGCGCTCCGCGAGCTCCTCGCGCAAATCTACAAGTTGTTTCATTCGTCCCCGTCGATCGGGCTTTTCGCTCTTCGGCTTACTCTCCGCCGTTTCGGCGTTCGTCGTCGCGCTCTTCGATTCCGACTTCGTCGCCTCGGCGTTCGGCGCCGTCTCGCCGTTCGCCATCACCACCCCCGGCGCGCTCACCTCGGCCGCCGTCGACGCCTCACCGACGATTTCACCGCTCTGCGCGCGCTCGATCGTCGCATCGCCGCGCGCGACGCTCTCGACGTCGTCCGCCGCGCTCGCGCCGCCGCCGCTCGCCACGACGAGCGCCGCGCACGCCGCCGCCGCCGCCCGACCGAGCGTCCCAGCCGCGCGTCGCGCCGCGCCCTCGCGCGCGGCGTCGCCGTCGTCGAGCGCGACGCCCGTCGCGCGTCGACCGTCCGTCGCGCGCGTCCCTCGCGCGCCGCGCGCGTCGCGCGGCGTCGACCGCGCGCGACGTCGATTCGTCGCGTCACCGATTCGCGCGCGTCGTCGCGTCGACGCGACGCAGACGGCCGCGACGCGCGCGGCGTCGCGCGATCCGACGTGCGCGCGCGCCATGGCTCGCGCGCGCGCGCGCGTCGACGACGTTCGACGTCGTCGCGGTGTGCGGTCGGGCGCGCGCGCGAGGCGCGCGGACGGCACATCGACGCGCGCGGCGCCGATCGACGACGCCGCGATGCGGCGACGCGCGATGCACGACACGTTCGGGTACGGCGCGCAGCCCGGGCCGGCGCCGGGGGTGTACGCGCCGGGAGAGGGCGCGAACTCCGGGCCGGGGCTGATGCCGTTCGACGGGTCGTCGCAAAAGAAACGGAGAAACGCGGCCGCGGAGCGCATCAAGAAGACGTTCAACCCGTGGCACCTGGTCCTGGTGTTCATGACGCTGTTTCTGTACCTGAGTTATTACAGTCGCAAGGAGGTGGTGAGCAAAAGACGCGTGAGAAAGCACAAGGATGGGCTGGAGGGGGATTTGCGAGAGGTGCGAGCGCGAATGACGACGCTCGAACACGACCTGTTTGTGCGCAGCAAAGAGCACGAAACGCTGACGCGAGAGTTGGATTCGATGCGACGCGAGCACGAGACGACGAAACACGAGCTAGAGGCGAAGAAGATTGAGGTGAAGGAACACGTCGAGCGGGCGGCGAGCAAGCCGGTTCGAGCGGGCGACGTCTCGACGTGCCAAAAGGAGGTGAAGACGCTGAAGACGGAGATGGAGTTGATGAGACACAAGTGCAGAGTGACGGAGCTAGAGTTAGAGCGCGCGAAACACGAAGCGGAGTTCATGAAGGAGCACATCAGAGAGGAAGTCATCAAGGAGGATATCGAGCAACTCGAGAAGCAAATCGAAATCGATGAAAAGGCTGAGGCTGAGGCTGCGGCTACGGCTCGCGAAGAAGTATCGCACTTTTCGTGATCGAACGGTAAATAGTATTCTTTTCATTCGAACAGTACAACTATACCTTTCTGATCTACCTTTCTATCGGCATCGCGCTACGTCAAGTCTACGGTCTCGATGTCGTTCCCCCCGCGCTCGTCGAGCTTTCGAGATTTTCCACGCAGCGTGAGAAGCAACCCGAAATGATCACTCGGCACAACGGGTAGCTCTAGTATTTGCGCCTTGCCGCGGTTGCTAACCGTTTTATGATACGTCACGCCTGGAATCGGATCGGTGCCCACCATCTCAACGCGTTTGACGTCAAAGTGCTTGAGTTTCACGAACGCCCGATCGAGACGCTTTTGCAGATAGCCACGAAGCATGGCGTTCTTGCGAGCGTCGTACGTGAAACCCGGATCGCCAGGCCGCGCCTCTAGCCACGCATCGCGCCAACCGTCGGGTAAAGGCACGGCGCCATCTTTGTCGTCCCAATTCGTATCGCCCATGAAAATCGCGTTCTCGTGCTGGTTCAGCCACGAAAAACACTCAGACATTTGCACGGCGCGTTCGCGCGCGCTCGTTCGACTGGCGCTGATGTACGATTCCAGGTGCGATGTACCGAGCGCGAACGTCGCCCGGCTGCTCGGGCATCGCATATGACTGACGACGTCTAAATATCGTCCCATTTGCGAATTTCTAAACGCGTACTGATCTCGCTTCAAAACCTCACTGCGAACCACGCGCTTGAACAGCATCATGCTAAAATACTCTTGCAACGGGGGCTTGGGCCCGACCACGTAGGCATCCCACCACGGCTGCGCCCGCAACACGAACAACGCTTGCGGCGTCACCTCTTGCAAGCACACCACGTGCGCGTCGCACGTCTCGATCACCTTCCCGAGCGCCTCCAACCGCTCCGCCTGCGCCACGTCTCCGAACCACACGTTATACGTCAACAATCTCAAATCTCCTTTTTCGATCGCGACGCCTTCGCGCGAGTCCTCCGCGTTCGCTTTCGGTTTCGCCGGCGCCGCCGTCGCGCGAAGCGTCTCCGACGTCTTCTCGCCCGCGCTCGGCGCGTTCACCATCGTCATCGCCAGCGCCCGCGCGCGCTCGTTCGCGCGCTCGCGAGTCACGTCTTTCGCGGACGGCCCCGGCGCGATCCCGCGTCGTTCGAGGCGTTCGGCGTGGAGCGCGGCGAGCCATCCGTTGTCGGAAGCCGTTCCAGCTGTCGTCTTTGGATTTGAATCGACATCGGCGCTCGTTTTCGCGCGTTTCGAGCGCGGCGACGACATCGCCGGCGTTCGTCGCGCGACGAACGCGACGCGGCGCGCGCGGGCGGCGATGCGGGCGCGCGTGGTGCCGTTGCCCGCGCGCTCGCGAGTGCGGCGCGCGCGCCGGCGTCGCGGGAAACAATTCGTGTTTTACAAGAGCGAGCGCGTCGGTCACGCGTCGTCGTCGTCGTCGTCGGACGACGCGTTGCCTAATAAAGGCGCGGTGGTTTGCGCGACGTCCTCGCGCGTCGCGGTTTCGGCGGCGGCGCGACCTTCGTACGCGGCGAGGCACTCCTCGTCGCTCGCGCGCCAATACGCGGGCGCGCACCAACACCACAGCAATTCGCAAAACGCACCGTCGCGCTCCCAGCACGGTTCGGCGATGCCCTCGACCCAGCCGCGTTCGAGCGCCCAGACGTACGCGCCGCCGAGCGCGGCGTACGCGACGACGGCGCTCAACGCGACGACGAGCGCCGCGCGAAGCGCCGCCCGACCGGCGCCGCCCTTCGCGAACGTCGACGGCGGCGGCGGCGGCGGCGGTGGTTTCGGCGGCATCGGCGGCGCGTCGGGCGGCGTCGGCGGGCTCGGCGCGCCCGGCGCGACCGACCCGACGACGCCGAGGAAATCAATCTCCGCCACCGCTCGCGCGCCGCACGGCAAAATCTTATTCCGACACTTCATCGTCACCGTAAACTCCGTCCAAGACCCATCCTTCGGCGCCCCCTCCAGCGCGCACCGCTCGCTCGTCTCCCTCACCTCGCAAAACTTCCCGTCGTACCTCTCCGTCAGCGCCGCGTTTTGCGTCGTCAGTCGCGTCGCGTACGCGTCGCATCCCACCGCGCTGCACGCCGCGTCCCCTCCGTACGTCGTCGGTCCCAGCGCCGATCTCTCCCGCGTCGACGCGTTGAACGTCACCGTCTCTCCCGTCGGCAGCGTCGCCTCGCCCGCGCGTATCGTGAACGTCTCGACGCACGACGCGCTCGGCGAGCAGACGATTCGGCACTGAAACGACGCGTGGCACTTCGACGCGTCGTCCACCGTCGCGCGCGCGCTCGCGCACGAGAATCGAGGCGGCGCGCACGACGACGCGAGCGCCGCGCCGGCGGTCGTCGCGACGCGCGCGACGAGCGCGACGGCGACGAGCGCGGCGGTGGATCGCGCGCGAGGCATCACACGCGCGCGCGGCGCAATGACGACGGCGACGCGCGTCGCGCGCGTCGCGCGCGCGGGACGCGCGGGCGCGGACGCGCGTCGAACGACGGCGACGCGCGTCGCGCGCGTCGCGCGCGCGGGACGCGCGACGCGCGGCGACGACGACGGCGACGGCGCCGACGACGCGCGCGGTGGTCGGTTTTACGCGTACGACGCTCGAACGTGGCGCGCGTTCGAGGACGCGTTCGGCCGGTGGCCCGCCGAGGCGTGGTTCGCGCCGTTGCAGGCGTCGATCGCGATCGCGCTCGCGGGCGTCGTCGACGCGGGGTACAGCGGCGATTGGTCGCGCGTCGGCGCGCTGACGACGGAGCAAGAGGCGTGGACGAGACGATTCGTCGCGTTCGTCGCCGTGGCGCACGGCGTCGTGGGCGCGATCGCGAGGGATGTCGCGCTGAAGCGCGGCGCGGACGCGACGAGCGCGAACGCGGCGTTCGCGAAGACGTTCGTCGTCGGGTTCGTGGGACTCGTCGAGGCGGCGTTCGGCGGCGACGACGAAGACGCGTGACGGAGGATCGACGTTCGCGGCGCGTTCGACGCGAATGACTGTAGCGTAATATTGTTTTAAATCTTTCATCGTGTACACTATCGCAGCGCGGCGGTGCGGTCGAGCGAAATTCGAATCAGGGCGACGCGTCGGCGTCGAGCGCTCGGAGCGAGCGAACCGCGCGTCACAGTTCGTCGCGCGCGCCGCTCGTGATGTCTGGCGAACAAGCCGGTCCTTCATCTGTGACGCCCGGCGACGCCGCCGCGCCGTCCGTGGTGACGACGGAGCTGATACAAAAGTATTTGGATGAGAATCAGCAACTGATTCTCGCGATCCTTGAGAATCAAAACGTCGGCAAGCTCGCGGAGTGCGCCAAGTATCAGACCAAACTGCAGGAAAACTTGATGTACCTAGCCGCCATAGCGGATGCGAAGCCGGCGGAGCCGTCGGAATAGCGCGCACCGCGCTCGCAGCGGTCGTTTTGTAATGATTAGGAAGGAGTTTAGTACCAGTCGCGAGCGGCGTGATATTAAAAGTTTACGTTTGGACAATGGTTTGGATCGATGGATCGATCCCGACGGAAAGACCTCGCGCCTCGATCATTTTCGTCAGTGCGTTGTACAGTGCGACGATGTGCGCGTCGCTCGCGAGCTCTATTTTCGTCAAGAGCGCGCCCAGCGTCAAGGAGCCGCCGACGTGCGTGATAAAGTTGGAGAGGTAGAGCGAGGAGAAGCACGAATTGATGACTTGGCAGTCCATGCGATCGGTGATACCGCCGTGTCCGGGAATGGTTGCCGCGAAGTCTTTAATCTTGAACGCGCGCTTGAACCCAGAGGCGAAAAAGCCGCCAAACGGCGCGACGGCGCTCGCAAAGGTGCCGAGCGCGAGCGAGTGCACCATGAACATCGAGCAACGTACGGTGGCGATGCCGGTCAACTTGGTCGCCAGAGGACCGACGACGGTGCCGAGAAACATGGTGATCGGTTTATCGGACACGATGAACGGCTCGTTGGGAGCACAAATTTTGGCGCTCCGAGAAAAGATACCTCGAAAGTACATGTCGCCGCTCGGCGGACACGTAAAGTAACTAAACTTCTGCAAGTAAGACGCCATAGCCAGCGCAGCGACGAGAGTCGAAACAAACGCGCCCAAAAATCCTTCCCACGTCTTGTTGGGTGAAATCTTAATCAAAGGCGTCTTGCCGAAGATTTTCCCGAACACGTACGCCATGATGTCGTTGACGATGACGAGAAAGAGTGGAAACACGAACCATATCATACCCTCTAAAAGATTGGAAACGTTGAAGTATCCCGTCATCGTCGTCGCCGCGACGATCATGTGCGTCCAAGCGAACTGTGCGAACTGATACGCGTATCGCCCTTTCCTCAGCGTGAGCACGAAATACACCAATCCCACGAGATAGGCGCAATAGCTCAAAAACGTGTGGTGCATCGCCAACCAAGCTCCGGGGCTCACTTCGGCCCCGTTTTGTAACAACTCGTTCCACTCCTTCGCGCTCATGAACCCAAGATATAAGTACTTTGCGAATCTTCCGTACACCGCGAACGACAGCGTCCAAAACCAGTACCACCGCAGCGTCGTCGTCGTCCTTCGCAACGCCGCCGTATCTTCCCCCGGCGCGTTCTCCTCCGCGTGCGCGTTCGACACGAACGCAAACAACTCCTTCGCCATCGCGAACTGCACCGCAAAGCACAGCATCATCGCGTACGCGTGTCCTCCGACGATGATGCTCGACGCCGCCGCGAGCATGAGCAGCGTCGACTGCGTGCGCTGCCGCAGGCTTCGCCATCGCGCCCGCCCCTGCTCGATCACGCGCTTGGCGTGATCGATCGACACCCGCCGCTTCGGCGCGCGCGGCGAGGACGGCGACGGCGGTTGATCATCCTGCGCGCGCGCGTCCGTCCGTCAGTCCTCTCGTCGCGTCCGCGCGCGGTCGCGCATCGCGGCAGCGCGTCCCAACGGCATTCTCCATCGACGCCGCGCCGCGTCGCGCGCGCGCGCCTCGTCGTCGCGCGCGTCGGCGCGCGCACCTCGTGTGCCCTGCTCCGCGACGCCGTCGTCGCGAGCGGCGTCTTCGCGCGCTTGCGCAGCTCGACCATGACGCGCGCGCGCGACTGCCGCGAGCGCCAGTGCGCGACGGGGCGCCGTCGCGGCCCGCCGTCGCGCGAACGCATGCGCGCGCGACGCGACGACGACGACGACGATGACGACGACGCGCTCGAGCGCGTGCGTCGCGCGCGCGACGTCGTGGACGAGACGCTCGATTGTTTAGGCGTGAAGCGACGACCGAACGATGACGCGACGACGACGACGACGACGACGACGACGCGCGCGATGGACGTCGACGCGAACGGGATCGGCGACGACGCGCTCGCGCGGCGAGGGAAACGGTCGCGGAAGGCGAGCGAGGTGATGGACGCGATGTCGAAGTTGAGTCTGGCGTTCGCGGCGGGACGCCGAGGCGAAGGCGAAGGCGCGGCGCCGACGACGCGCTCGAGCGCGGTGCGAAGGGCGACGATAGATTTGGGGTTAGACGATTTTAAGGCGTTGGATGGGGCGAACGCGATGGCCGAGGCGGCGATGGAGGACGCGGCGCGAGGGCGGGATTTGGAGTTGGAGGTGCGACGACCGCGCGACGAGACGGCGTGGTTGCTCGAACGCGCGTTGCGAGGGACGTTTGGAGGCGCGTCGAGCAGCGTCGATCGATTGACGTCGCTCACGCTTCGTGGAGGGAAAGGACTGAGCGCGGAAGGGTTCGGGCGATTGATCAGCGCGCTGACGGACGCGCGGTCGTTGAAGAAGTTGGATTTATCTGCGTGCGGCTTGAGCGCGAGCGCCGGTGAACGCATCGCCGCCGTGCTGGACGAAAACGGTTGTCCGCTGGAGAGATTAGATCTCAGAGGAAATGCTATCGGAGCCGAGGGGACGTTGGCGCTCGCGAGCGCGCTGCGTAAGACGAAGACGCTCAAATCGTTGAATTTGGCGCAAAATTTAATCGGTGGCGACGGCCTTCGCGCTTTGGCGTCTGCACTCGCGGGCGAGACGAGCATGGAAGAACTCGATATTCAACACAACGGATGCGGCGACGAAGGGTGCATGGCGCTCGCAACACACGGTTTCGGTAGCAGGTTGGAGACTTTATTACTCGGTTTCAACGGCATTGGCGCTCAAGGCGCCCGGGCGATCGCCGAAGCCTTGCGCAAGCGACGCCGATCGGATGACGATGACGACATGGACACTCACGAACTAGACGACGAAACCATCAATCGCGCGTCGAAAATCATGCGAAGACTCGATTTGAAGTGTAACGTGGTGGGTTCGGAGGGCGCGCACGCGATGGCCGACGCGTTGAACGACGTCGAAGACTTGGACTTGTCAAACAACTCGGTGCGCGACGGCGCAAAATGGCTCGCGAAGTCGCTCAAGTCCGGCGCGTCGAACTTGAAGCAACTCAATCTTCAAGCGAACGAAATGACGGACGACGACGCGTGGTACATCGCCGACGCACTGGGGGAAAACAAGACTCTGAAGACGCTCAATCTGGGATCGAACGCGTTTGGCGATTCCGCCGCGTCCGACATAGCCAGCGATCTTCGCGAAAACACCGCGCTCGAGACGTTAGATTTGACGCGCAACGGCATCGGACGCGAGGGCGCGTGCGAACTCATGGACGCCATGGATGAAAACACCACGCTCACGAGACTCGGGCTGGAGAGTAATCTCATACCCGCCGAGACGACGATGGAGATGAAACGCCGCGTGGGCATTCGAGCGCAGTGCGATTGGCAGCGCGCCGGTTTCAGCGACGCGTCCGCCGCGCGAGCACCGATGAAATTCAATTGATCCGCACATCGCGCCGACTCGACGCATCCATTCTCTCGGCCATCGCGCGCGACGCGCTCGCGCTCGCGCGCTCGTCTCGATTCGCCTCGCCGACGTCGTCACGCGCCCGACAGCGCCCACACGCACGCCCTCGACGTCGCCGCCAGCGCCGCCCGCCGCGCCCACGAGTGTCTCGCCACCACGCGCGCGACCTCGACCGCGACCTCCAGCGCCGCGCGCGCGCGTTTCGCGATCCTTCTCGCGCGCGTCCTCGTCCCGCGTCGTCTCGCCGCGTCTCGACACATCGCGCGCGCGCGCCGTTCGCTCATCGTCGACGCGCCGCGTCCGACCATGAGCTCCGCGACGAACCATCGCGCGGCGTCGTCCGCGTCCTCGGCGCGCACCGCGATCCATCCCTCGTCGTCGTCGTCGTCGTCGTCGTCGTCCATCCGTCGCGAAGTGTCGATCCGTCTCGCGGTCTCGTATACGACGCACAACACGGACGGCGCGGCGCGACCGACGCGCGCGCGCGCGGCGCGACCTCCGTCTTTTCCGAGCGCGCGCGTAACGACGCAGCCTTTGCCGAACGCGCCGACGGAACGCACGCGATGCAAATTTTCGTCAAGACACGTGCGTGATCGAGCGACGCGACGCGACGCGACGCGACCGCGCGCGGACGAGGGATGGCGACGGTCGATAGATTAGGGTTTTCGACGATGCGACGTCGACGGCGCGCGCGCGGACGCGCGCGCGCGCGCGAGGCACGCGCGGTGCGCTCGAAGATTTTCGCTCGCGCGCGACGTTCGGGGAGGGACGACGGGCGCGAGTCGACGGGGGTGGTGCGACGCGATCGATGATGGATCGGACGAGGGACGGGGGACGCGGGACGCGGGACTGACGACGAAGACGCGCGGCGTTCGCGAGCGCAGTGACGGGTAAGACCATCACTTTGGAAGTGGAGTCCTCGGACACCATCGACAATGTGAAGGCCAAGATCCAAGACAAGGAGGGCATCCCGCCGGATCAACAGCGTTTGATCTTCGCCGGGAAGCAGCTCGAAGACGGCCGCACGCTCGCCGACTACAACATCCAAAAGGAGTCCACGCTCCACTTGGTGTTGCGCCTGCGTGGTGGTGGTAAGAAGCGTAAGAAGAAGACGTACACCAAGCCGAAGAAGGTCAAGCACGTGCACAAGAAGGTCAAGCTCGCGACTTTGAAGCTTTACAAGGTTGACGACGCGGGCAAGGTTGAACGCCTCCGCAAGGAGTGCATTTCCCCGACGTGCGGCGCCGGCGTCTTCGTGGCGCAAATGTTCGATCGCGTCTACTGCGGCAAGTGCTGCCAATCTTGGGCCTTGTAAACGGAGCGTGTGAGTCGTTCTAGAGTGATTAACGCTTGTAAAGAATGATGGAAATGCTACAAATCTCGTGCTAGACTACCGCAAGGCGCTCTCGTCCTTGACGCCATAAATTTCGTCGTAACGCTTGTGACTGCGCGCTAAATCGACCACACCGCTCGCCCCAAAAAGACGCTCCACCGTTGCCGACGCGCACTGCTGCGTGGCGGTCGCGTCGTCGACACCGTGATACTCTCTGACGACTTTCGCCAACGCGTCGCACGGCACAAAGAGCACGCGCGGCCCTTCGTCCCCCAGAAACTTTTCGCCTCCGGGCTGGGAAAGCCGACAACACGCCATCGCGTGCGGCTCATCCATCGTGCTCACCTCTCGTCCGGTGTCGCTATTCAACACGTTGATCGGTCGCAATCGCTTGCACTCGACGACGCGAGTCGATCCGAGCACGTCGGCTTCGACGGCTTTCGCCGCCGCCTCGTCCGTCGTCTTTAGCAATCTGATCGCCTCCTTCCCACTCGTCGTCGCCTGCGTGGACGACCACAGACGAAACAAAAAGTAGTACAACGGAAAGTTACTGACCGGCGTCAAGAACATGGGCATGCTCAACGGCGCACCGAGCGCGTACATCGTCGTCGCCGCGCGCGCGTTCTTCGTCCCGTCGACGACGGTTCGCTCCACCAGCCTCCGCACCGCCCCCACGTCCACCCCGCTCGGGTACACGATCTCCACGCTCGACAGTATCTTCGGCATCTCCTTCAGCGCGCGCTCTCGAGGATCGATCCTGTCCATCGCGAACATCCCGAGCTCGTGTATCCGCCGCCTCGCCGACCCCGGCGCGCTCGCCGCCATCGCCCGCCACGTCTTCTCCCCGTAATCCACCGCCCTCGCGCCCCACCGTCGCGCCCACGGCATCGCGCGATCGATCGTCCGCATCGCGCGCGTCGCCATCGTCCCGTTCGCGTCGTCGGCGCGTCCCATCGCTTCGCGCGCGCGCGCTTCCGCGGGCTCGACGACCGCCGCGCCGTGCGCCATCCATCGGTGCCCCTCGCGCGTCGTCGTCGACGTCGACGACGTCGCCGCGCCTCCGAACGGCACCACCACCATCCGCGCCCGCGACGCGAGCGCGCGCCGCGTCGCCATCGCGCGCGCGCCGCGGTCTCGCGCGGCGGCCGTCGCGGCGTCGCGCGCGCGCGCCCGTAACCACCCGCGCGACGCCCGCGTCGTCGGTGATGCATCGTCGCGAGCGTTCGCGTCGCGCGATGGGTCTCGAATCCCTCGACTACGACGCCAGCGTGGCCGACTTTTTTATTTTTTATCAGATATTTTCGCGCGCGCCGAGATCTCGTAATGTGCGCTTTCCGAACGGTATGTGCGTGCGCGACCATCGACGTCGCGTCGTCGACGTAACGCGCGATGGCGTCGTCGACGCCGACGCGCCGTCGCGCGCGCCGCACACGACCGCGCGCGCGCCGGAATCTCGCGCGCGTCGCGACGGACGCGCGAACGATGGCCGATTGCACCGTCGCCGTCGCGGAACGCGTCGACGAGGGCGCGCGCGACGCGAAAACGGGCGCGGATTCCACGACGCGCGCGACGCATGACGTCGATGGCGCGCGCGACGCGATCGACGACGACGGCGACGAGGGCGCGCGCGAGGGCGCGATGGCGACGCGAGACGCGACGGGCGACGCGACGTTGGACGACGACGCCGCGCGGGACGCGAAGGGGAGCGATTCGCGGGAACGCACGGTGTTCATCGGCGGGACGAGCCACGAGTGCGACGAGGCGCGCGTGCGAAGATTCTTCGAGGAGGAACACGACGCGAAGGTGGAGAACGTGAAGCTGATATACGATCGACAGACGCTGGTGAGGAAGGGATACGGGTTCGTGAAGTTTTACAGCGTCGAGGACGCGGCGCGGGTGAAGGCGATGGGGAAGGTGACGATCGACGGGAAGGCGGTGGACGCGAAGGAGGCGACGCGGGACGAACCGGCGAGCGCGGGAGAGGGACGAACGCGGGAGGGAAGACACGAGCGCACGCGATCGCACGGGAGCGGGAAAATGTCTCGGGGGAGTTCGCATAACTCGCTGAGCGAACACATGGGGCGGATGTCGGTCGGGAACGGGGCGAGAGTCTCGGGAGGGGCGCCGCAGCGACACCCCGCGGGGGGGGCGCCGCATCTTCGCGGCGCCAAGGCGTCCAAGGCGCAGTTGTCTCGATCGCCGAATTACGTCGGTGGGCTGGACGACGGGGCGAGCGGGAGCGAGAGCGGTGAACGATCGAATAGTGGCGCGCCGGGGACGGAGAACACCGTCTTTTGCGGGGGGCTTCCGCTGGAAGCCACGCCCGAGGCGCTCGGGTGGTTCTTCGCGCACTACGGCACCGTGCTCAGCGTAAAGCTGATTTACGACAAGCTCACCGGTGCGTGCAAGGGGTACGGCTTCGTCGTCTTCGCCGACGTCGCGATCGCCGAAATGGTCAAGGCACAGCGCCAAATTCCGTTCCTCGGGAAGATGATCGACGTGAGCGAGGCGATGCGTCACGTGGGGCGCCACGACGACGGACGAGGCTTCGCGCCGGGCGCGCAGTACGGCACCAAGCGCGCGATGGGTTACGGATCTCAAGGGCCATTTTACCCGCCGCAGATGTCCATGTACCCACCGCACATGGTCATGCCGCCGCACATGGCCATGGGGGGGCAAAATCCTCACATGGCTATGATGGCGATGCACCACATGCAGTTCGCGGGCTACCCGATGTACGCCAACGGAGCGACGGTGTACGGCATGCCTGGCGAGCATGTCGAAGACGTCGAAGAAGACAGCGATGAAGTCGCGGCCGAGGGCGAAACTGTTGCCGCTTCCGAATAGACGAGCGACTCTTTTTACTCGCTACGCTACGCTACGCACTACAACACACTACAAAAAAACGCCGCAGAAAAATAGAACGATAGATCCGCCATGTCATCACACTCTCGCCTCTTGTTCAACGAAGTCGCTCATCGAGGCGCGAATCGTCTAAAAGCACTCTGGAATCGAGCTGCTTGTTATGCTTGCCCTGTCGTCGACTTTCGTACGATTCAAATCCATCCGTTCGCTTCAAAGTGCCGACGTCCACGAGAGTTCGTCTCAGGCTCAGCGTCGTCAACCGATCGCACGCGAGCAAAATTTCTCCCGGCACGCCGTCGCACTTCGTGTCGTCCACATCTATTTCCTTCAGCTTGACCGCGTGCGCCCACGCCACCGGCAACGCGCCACGCATTTCACGATTACGCGCGAAACGAATGACCTCTAAATCAGCGCAATTCCCGAGTCCGGCGATCGCGTCGTCGAACGTCGTCAGCGCGTTCGCGCTCGCGTCCAACCGTCGAAGCCTTTTGCATTTCCCGAGCGTCCGCGGCAGCGCTCGCAGCGCGTTCTCGCGCACGTCCAAATCTTCGAGCGCGAGCAACGAATCGATGTCTTCCGGCAGCGCCGTCAATTTATTCCCTCGCAAGTCCAGCGTCTTCAAGTTGACGAGCGTCGAAAAGGCGCGCGGCAGCGCTCGCACCGCGTTGAAGCTCAGGTTCACCTTTTGCGCGTTTCGCAAGCTTCCGATCGCGTCGTCGACGTCGACGATGGCGTTCGACGCCAAGTCGAGCACGCGCACGCGCGCGCCGACGTCGCGTTCGAAGACGTACGGCGGCACGCGCGCGTGCCGCGCGTCGCGTTCGGTGACGATTCCGGTCGCCAGAGCCGTCTTCTTTCGCGATTCTTCGGCGTTCGCGCGGTTACGCGATCGCCAGGCCGCGTCCCAGGCCGCGTCGACGCTCGACGTGACCTCGTTCCAGGCGTTCGCGACGCGGGCGAAGACTTCGTCGACGGACATGGACGAGACGCCGCCGCGCGGCGTCCGGCGAGTGAGGCGCACGACCGGACGCGCGGCGGGAAGAATGTGCGTAGAATTACAACGATGCCGGAGCGATTAAAGAATGGTGCGCGATCGATCATCGCGCGCTGGCGACGCGCGAGGCGATGTCGGCGTGACATCCCGTTTGCTCTGGCGACAGCACGCGAACGCGTTCGCATCGCTCGGCGCACGAGTTGTCGTATCGACTGTCGCGCACGCCGACGCACGGGCAGTCCTCCGCCTCGCCCACGCCACCGTCTGGAGTGCGTTTGAAGCATTGGACGACCTGGAGAAGCACGCACGATTTCGTGCACCCGAGCGCGACTTTGGACGCGCCGCCGAACGCCTGTTGCGCGTCCGCCAACGAGAGCTCCGATCCCGTCGCCTCCAGCAAAACTTCCGGCGTCCCGAGCGCCTCGGCGAGCGCAAACGTGACGTTATAGAACTCGCGTTGCGTCATCCCGCGCGTCGTTCCCTCGACGTCGATCCACGATGCGCACGTTCCGTGTTTCGCCCACTCGTGCGCGCCCAAACCGTCCCGAGTCCACGCCGGCGCGATCCTCTCCGCCGCCGCCCCGCTCGGTATCTCGCGCGCCGCGTACGTCCACTTCTCACTCGACGGGTACCACGACGGTTTGACGCAATTTTGCGGCCAGTAACACCCATCGCGCCCGTCGCTCTTCGTCGCCGTCGAGTAGCTCGGCCAGAGTCCGTGCAGCGTCAGCGCCGGTTCCGCCGCCGAGCGCGCGCACTCACCCTTCTCGCACGCTCGCGGCGCGCTCGCGCAAAACCCAGGCGTCCACGCGCGCGCGAGCTCCCACATATCGAACGCCCGTCGCGTCGCGCGCACGCCGTCGTCGCAGCCGAAGTGCGTTTTCGTCCCGACAGCGGGACAGCTCGAAGCCGACTCGACCGGCGAGGACGACGCGACGGGACGCGCGAGGACGAGCGCGATCACCAGACGAGCGAGGCGCGACTTCTGAGCGCGCGCGCGCGTCATGGCGGCGCGCGCGACGGCGCGCGCGACGGGTGAAAGGCGAGGTGTGCGGCGCGACGCGCGACGGTTGGATTTCAAACGCGAGCGTCGCGACTACGAGCGAGCGACTAAATGAATGAACACTACTCGCCGGGCGTCGGCGTTCACACCATTGATTTCGACGATTTCCCCATCAGCCGGTGCACCGCGCTGCGACGTTGGCTCTCGCACAGCGCACCGCACACGGTCGTCGCGAAGACGCACAGACAAACCAAGCGCGGCGCGCCGGCGGACGTCGCGTCCGAGCTCTCTAATCTCGCGAGCATGGAAGCGCCCGTGATGCAGTTATACGTCGCGATGACGGTGGTGACGATGCCGATCGCGCGGTGCCACTTGCGAAAGTCCGCTCGCGGTAAAGACTTTCGAACGTACCCGGCGTACGCTTGCGCGATCGCCAACCCGACGACCATGGCGCCGTATCTCCCGTGCGCCCCCCAGGGCTTCGACCACCCGCGCGCGGCGATGATGACGTACGCCGCGACGACGCTCAACGCTACCGCCGCGCACTGCGCCGCGCGATGGAAGCGAAACCACCAAGGATCGAATTTCCGTCCGTATCGCGCGGCGAACGACGCGCCGGGCGAAAGAATCAACCACGCGAATCCCATCAACGACCCGTGCGCTAACCGCGCGACGCCCAATCTTCGCGCGCGCGCCGTTTCCGCGCGCGCGTCCACCCCATCGTCCGTTCTCGGCGCGCGCCAGCCCCCCGCCAGCGCCGCGTCGACGCTCGGCGCGCGCGCGCCGTCGCTCGCGTTCGCCTCGCGCGCCTCGTCCAGTCGCGCGTTCGCGTCCGCGTCGACGTCTCCTCCCTGTCCGCACGCCACGTCGCGCTCGACGGCGTACCACGTGTTATAATCCTCGACGACCGTCGCTTCGAAGCGTACCGCGTCGAACGCGTCGTCCGGCGCCATCCACGGGACCACGACGCTCGTCGTCGCGTCCGTCGAGCCGTCGTGCGTCGCGAACGCGTTCGACCCGCAGTCCGATTTCACCCGCGTCCCGCGCGGCATCGCGCGCGCGTCGAACGCCCCGAGCGCCTCCCCGCTCGCCGCGCGCGTCGCGCGCAACAGAAACCCACGAAACGGCGCGCGCGCGCGAATCTCAACCGCCACCGTCGTCCCGCGCGCGACGCGTCCGACGCGCACGACGACGTCCTCGCGCGCGCGCGGCGTCGCGCGCGTCCCGTGCCCGACGCTCGCGTGCGCGCACGCGCCCGCGCCGCCGGAGAAGGCGCGCGCGCATCGCGCGAGGAGCGCGAGCGCGACGACGCGCGCGACGGACGCGCGCCGCATTCTGGCGCGCGGCGCGCGCATGGGCGCGCGCGCGTCGCGCGAGGGCGCGCCGCGCGACGACGGCGCGCTCGACGACGACGGCTTCGTCACGGTGCGCGCGACGCGACGCGACGCGACGCGCGCGATTTCGCATTCGCATTCGTTCGCGTTCGACGCGTTTCGCGCGCGCGTTTCGCGCGTTTCGCGCGCGCGACTGACGCCGCGCGCGCGTCGCGTCGCAGGTGGCATCGCGCGACGCCGCCGCGCGCGAGCGCGACGCCCTCGACGCCGCGCATCGCGCCGCGGACGCCGCCATCGACGCGCTCGCGGACGCGCAGCCGTACTGCGACGACCCCGAGGTCGCCGCGACGCTCGCGCGCGCCGCCGCGCTCGACGCCGCGGACGCCGCGGACGCCGCGCGCGACGCGAGCGATGCGGCGCGCGACGCGAGCGACCCGCGATAGCGCCGTGTGAACGAACGAACGAACGAACGAACGAACGAAAAAACGAAAAAACGAACGAACGACACGGCGCGGTCCGCACAATGACGCGCGCGCCCGTTCCGTGCGACGCCTGCGCGCACGGCGTCGCGCGCCTGTACTGCGCCGCGGACGACGCGAAATTGTGCCTGCGATGCGATCGAACGGTGCGCGGCGCGCGAACGCGAACGCGATTTTCGACACGCCGCCGGAAAGCGGGCGAGGGCACTTTACGCGGGAACGACGCGCGGCGCGCGCGCGCGCGACGAGGACGCGCGCGGGGGCGGGATTTCGGTGACGCGTATTTTGTGCCACCGTCGCGACGCGTCGAGGAGGTCGACGACGCGCGTCCGCGGGATCGCGCGACGACGTTCGTCGCGGAGGCGTTCGTTACGAATGCGTGAATTGTCGACGACTGACGACGACGACGACGACGCGATGGACGCGCGAGCAGGTGCACAACGCGAATAAATTCGCGGAAAAACACTCGAGGCGTTGGTTGTGCGAGATGTGCGCGCACGCGTGCGCAGAGGTGCGAGAGAGGCGAGGCGAGGCGAATTCGAACGGCGGTTGAGTAGTTAGGGCTCGGACGAGGACGCGGCGAGACGCGAGAAGGCGAGGGCGAAGGCGCGCGCGCGAACGGGGACGCGATGGGGCGTTTCGAACTCGCGAGAGACGATGTGCGAGGATGTGGTGTCGACGAGAGACTGACGAAACGTTCACGTCGCGCGACGACGATCGGCGGAAACGTAGGTTATGCGCGAAAACGAAGACGGCGTCACGGGGACGACGACGTGCGAGGCGTGCGATCGAGCGCACGGTTCGGGACGCGCGGTGGCGCTCAGAGCGTTTCACGAATGTGCGATGTCGGATGAGGCGTATCGCGCGGTCGGGAAAGGGATGAAGCAGACGCGGCGGGGGAGGCCGTCGAATAAGAGCAAGTCGGAGGTTCAAGCGCTCGACGCCGAGGTGTCTGATGAAACGTTTTGGAGCCTGGTGAAAAAGTCGCAAATTCGTCCGAGCGAAGAGCCCTCGTTCGATCGAGTGGACCTTTTTAGCGGCGACGACGGTCGGGGTCAAATGACGAGCGATGATAAGGACGATGAAGCGTTCATCGACGGTTTGATTCGCATGCCGTCGTTTACGATGCTCGACGCGGAGATGAACGTGCGAGTGGACGGTTCGGCGGCGAATTTCGGGACGCCGTCGCCCGCAGAAAGCTCGGGCGCACCGGTGCGACAGGCGTATAACAATATTTTCGAATCGAGTCAGGCTACGGGGCAAATGTCGCGCGCCCGTGCGACGTCTCAATCGGACAGCGCCGCCGACGGCATCGATTCCATGTTCATGCCGGGGGGCGTGAGATCGAGCAACGAGCACGTAGAAGAGCTTTTGGCGCCGCGAGTGGATGGCGAAAGAAACATGTTCTACGACATCGACGCCGCGGGACAGTGGCGAATGAAGAAACCTAAGAAGAGTGGGCGTCCCAAGAAGATGTCCGCCGCCCGCAACGCGCGCAAACCCGCGGCGACGAATTCGTCGGCGGCGTACGCCGCGAACGCGCCAGATCATTCTGCCAAACTCCCGGGCGGTGCATCTCGTCAACAAGTGCTCGATCGGTACCACGAGAAGCGTAAGGCTCGCACATACGGTAAAACAATCCACTACGAGGCGAGAAAAGTCCGCGCCGAAACGCGCGTTCGAGTCGGTGGTCGATTCGCCAAAGCGGAAGACAGATCTTGCGACGTCTCAATCAAGGGTGCCGTACCCGCGTGAAGACAACAAAACACTCACCCGCACTGACACATTCACAGCACTTATCCGTGCACCGATTCGTTTTTCAACCCATCTTGGATAACTCCAAACTCGGGCCTTTTCCAATATTTTTAGAGCGACGTCGACCGCGGCTCCGCCGCGTCTCGGCGCCACGCTCCCGTGTACATTTTCTCTATTCGATTCTATTCGCTCGCGTCTCCTGTACTTCAGATGATTTTTTAACATAACAAACATTTTTTCACACCCTCAATC
>Ga0206682_10000250_pt1 | contig 57670 bp, 49 predicted proteins | sample M240m12015metaG_FD_155444 | JGI IMG/M metagenome (GOLD analysis project Ga0206682, IMG submission 155444) | Ammonia-oxidizing marine archaeal communities from Monterey Bay, California, United States - M2 40m 12015 | ecosystem: Environmental > Aquatic > Marine > Intertidal zone | place: USA... | reverse complement strand
TATTGGAAGAGAACCTATTAAATGGTTAGTATCAATATGTAGAAAATGCCACCAAGAAATTCATAGTTGATTACTTAACCTCCCTTTGCTTTCTTAACTAAGTCAATTAACCTAATAACACCTATTATCTTTTAAATAGGATTTACTTTTTTCTTAACTTGGTGGTTTAAAACTTATAAAATGAAGAGATTTATTCTTTTAATACCAATTTTTGGGATGTTCATCTCAAACTTTTTTTCACAGGATATAATTTTTACTAAAAGCCAAACTGAAATAAAAGCCAAAGTATTAGAGATAACAACTGATGCTATTAAATATAAAGAATACGATTTTATTGATGGACCAACAAGAAATATTGCTAAATCAAACGTATTTATGATTGAATACTCAAATGGTAAAAAAGAATTTATTTCCAAGAATGATACTAAAGAACCCGAACAAAAATACGTCGATAAAGGTAATAATTCTAAAAGTAAGTCAAGTTCGGAATCAAGTTTTGGATTTCGTGCTGGTCTTAATCTTGTTACATTTTCTGGTCGTGCAGTCGATGATTTGGAAGAGTCAGGTTTTGATAAAAAAACATTACCATCTTTTAATGTAGGTTTAGTTGCAGAATTTGGAGTTTCTGAAAGCTTTTTTATTGAATCCGGTTTGTATTTAAGTAGTAAGGGTTTTAGAGCGGAAATCATAAATCCTGACCCTAATTTCTCAAATGAAACTTTTGAAGGAACTCTGTCAATAACTTATTTAGAAGTTCCTTTAAGTGCATCCTTTAAAGTTGAACTTGGTGCCGTGAAATTAAATGTTTTTGCAGGACCATACCTTGGCATTGCAATTGCAGGAAAAAATAAAGTTCAAACTTCTAATGAGTATGAACTTATTTATGGAACGCCTGATACTATAGTTGATTTAAAGTTTGGAACTACAGAAAATGACGACTTTAAAAGAACAGATTTAGGTTTAAACTTTGGGGCAGGTCTTCAAATTGAAAATTTTGTAGTAAGAGCTCAATATGGCTTAGGATTTACTAATTTAGACCCTAAAAGTGATAATGATGGTGAAGTTAAAAATAGAGTAATTAGTGTTTCTGCAGCTTACATGTTTTAATTTATAATTTTAATCTAATATTTTAAAAGCCCCCGTTAGCGGTCTTTCTAACCTCCCTTTGCTTTCTAAACTAAGCCAACTTTTTATTACTTTTAGTATAGAAATATTTATGTTATGAGAATACTTTTAATATCCGTTATTCAAATATTTTCAAGTTTAATTTACAGTCAAATACCTAATGGTTATTATAATGGTATGGATACGTTAGTAGGAAATCCTTTAAAAGAAGCATTACATAACATTATTAAAGGACATACTGAATTTCCGTACACATCAAGAACTACCGACTTGTGGGATATATTAAAACAAACTGATAAAGACCCTAACGACTCTAATAAGGTAATTTTATTTTATACTGGATGGTCTGTTGATGCTGCACAAGAATGGAACAATGGAAGTGGGTGGAGTAGAGAACATATTTGGTCTAAATCACGTGGTGCGTTTGGAACATCAAGAGGAGCGGGAACAGATGCTCATCATTTAAGACCCGCAGACCCATCTGTCAACTCAGCTAAGAATAATCGTTGGTTTGATACTTGCTCTAATCCATATTTAGATAATGGAAACTATACTGGATGTTTTACAAGTTCAACTAATTGGGTTTGGCAACCAAGAGATGAAGTTAAAGGTGATGTTGCAAGAATGATTTTCTATATGGCTACAAGATATGAGGGCGGGAAGGAAGAGCCAGATTTAGAATTAATTGATTATTTGCCAGTAGATAATAACACTTCTGACCCTGTTTATGCAAAATTAAACACATTAATTCAATGGCATAATGAAGATTCTGTGGACGACTGGGAACGTAACAGAAACGATATAATCTATTACAATTACCAGAATAATAGAAATCCATTTATTGACCATCCAGAATATGTGGGTTTGATATGGGGCAATTACGTTGGTATTTCTAATGAAGAATCATCTTCTAATTTTAAAATTTACCCTAACCCAACTAACAACCTCATAAAAATAGAAATAGAGAACTATAATGGAAGCATTGAATCAGAACTCTATGACTTTACTGGAAAGCTCTTAGAAACTACTAATCACACTAATCTCAGCTTAGCTGACTATCCAAGTGGAATATATTCACTCAAAGTTACTTATGGAGATAAGGTTGAAGAAATGAAAGTGATTAAGGACTAACCTCCGTTTGCTTTCTTAACTAAGTCAATTTACCTAATAGCACCTATTATCTTAAAATAGAATTTGTTTTTTTCTTAACTTGATGGTTTAAAACTTACAAAATGAAGAAATTATTATTATTAGTTGGAATGACTGCAGTCTTATTTTCTTGCTCCACTCCAATGGAAAAAAAATACAACGAAAAGACTGCCTTAAAAGACATTCAATTGATTAAAGCAGCTATAGATTCAACAGAGTTTAATCTTCTTGCAGGTTCTGTTTTTAGACTTAAGTTAGAAGACAAAAAACTTGAGGAAATGACTTATGCTGAAATTTTGGAAGATGGGAAAAAATGGAAAGCTGAACAAGAAAAAATTGAAGCTGAGCAAAAAGCCCTTGCTGAAAAGGCTGCAAAAGATGAAGCTGAAAGAATAAAAAAATTAACTGAATCTGTTATTGTTTCCTGTTTTGAAAAAGGTTACTCTGAAGTTGATTACCAAGATTATATTACTTATAAATTTGTTATTCTAAATAAGTCAGAAAAAGCTATTAGAGCAGTCAAAGGTGGTATAACATTTACTAATTTATTTGATGAAAAAATAAAGTCATTGAGTTTTGTTTATGACAAACCAATTGAGGCAGGGGAACAAGTGAATTGGGATGCGACTACAGAATACAACCAGTTTATGAGTGGAGATAAAACTCTTAAAAATAAAGACTTAAAAGATTTGAAAGTTGTTTGGAATCCTGAAAAGATAATTTTTGAAGATGGAACTACATTAGAATAAATAAATCTAAACAGAACTAACCTCACTTTGCTTTCTTAACTAAGTCAATTAACGTAATAACACCTATTATTTTTAATTAGTATTTGCCTTTTTCTTAACTTGAATAAATAAAACTTACAAAATGAAGAAGGTATTAACAATTCTTACCATATTAATTTTTTCTTTTAATGCTAAAGCTACCCATTTAATTGGAGGAGATTTTAAGGTCACTATGACCAATAATGGTGCCTCTTCAAGTAATTACGACATTCAGCTTAGGCTTTACCGAGACGACGTAAATGGTATAGTTAACATGCCTTCTGCAGTAACTATAGGAATATATCAAATAGGAACTAATATTCTTGAATCTACTAAAGTTCTTTATTTAGATAATAATACAGGATCTATTATTCCTTTAGGAGACCCATGTTACAGTCCAGACACATTAGTTGTTAGAGTAGAAGAGGGTGTTTACAATGGATTAACTTCCACCGTTTTACCCAATTTTTCCATGGGTTATTACATACAATACCAAACTTGTTGTAGAAATGCTTCAGTTACTAATTTAGCTGATCCAGACAACGACGGAATATCAATTTTTGCAATAATTCCCGATCCAGCACTTGGCCAAAATTCTAGTCCAGATTTTGGTAATTATCCTAATGATGCATATTTCTGTTTAAACAGTACAAATAGTTTTATTTGGCCTGTAACTGATCCAGATGGTGACTCTTTAGTTTTTTCATTAGTTCAGCCTCTAAATGATGGAAATGGTGCAACTAATGGAAATTCTACATCAGGAACTGGAGCATATCCATTTTATCCAACTTGTATTTATGCTGCTGGATATAGTCTTACCTCCTTAGGTCTTGGAACACCACCATTTACAATTAATTCTGTTACTGGAGAAATTAATTGCTCACCTGCAATGCTAGGAAACTTTGTATTTTCTGTAAGAGTTGAAGAATATAGAAACGGAGTTAAAATAGGTGAGGTTAGAAGAGATGTGCAATATGCTTCTAATCCAGGTTGCTCAAATAATAATGTTTATTCAACTGATTACCAGTACGCATGTAATTCTTACACATGGTTAGATGGCAACACATATTATTCTAATAATAATTCTGCTACTTATATTTTTTCTGACACTATTAATTGTTATGATAGTATTGTCACTTTAGATCTAATAATTAATAATACTTTAACTAACAATATATTTGAAAACTTTTGTGGTGGATCCTATAATTTTAATGGTAATATTTTAACCTCTTCAGGAACTTATTATGACACATTACAGACTAGTTCTGGCTGTGACAGTATTATAGTTCTTGATTTATTTCCAATTTTTTATTATGGAATTGATACTATTACTTCTTGTAATTTTTATACATGGATTGATGGAATTACTTACTCAAATTCAAATTATACTGCAACTGATACTATTATGTCACTTTCTGGTTGTGATAGTGTTATTACACTTAATTTAACTATTTTACCCAACCAGTTTGGTACAGACTTTGACGCTTCTCAGTTGCTATTTACATTCCTACCATTTGTTGCACAATTCACCAATACGACTCCGAATATTACTAATTATAATTTTACTTGGGATTTTGGAGACGGTACAATTTTACAAAGTAATAATGCCAATGTGTTTCATGATTTTCTTTACAATGGTTTGTATTCAGTAACTCTTATTGCTGAAGACATCAATACCGGATGTACAGATACTATGTATAAACAAGATTATGTATATACTACTGGTGGATCTTGTATTAATGCAGGTATTGATATCCAAAATGCATGTGTTAGCTATACTTGGATTGATGGTAATACTTATACATCTTCAAATAATACAGCTACCGATACTTTAACCAATGCTGCTGGATGTGATAGTATAGTTACTCTTAATTTGATAATAAATCAAACTTCTTCTAGTATTGATAATCAAATACTTTGCGATGGTAGCAGTCTTAACTGGATTGATGGTAATACTTATACATCTTCAAATAATACAGCTACCGATACTTTAACAAACGCTGCTGGATGTGATAGTATGGTAACCTTAAATTTAACAGTAAGTTCATCTACTTCTGGTTTATTAACATTGTCTTCTTGTAATAGCTATATTTACAATGGTCAAACTTTAACTTCTAGTGGTGTATATGTAACAATTGATACCAATGCTGCTGGCTGTCTTAACTACGATTCTTTAGACTTAACCATTACAACTGGAGCTACAACAACTATACAAACTTCTTGTAACAGTTTTTTATGGAATGGTACAACATATAATACAAGTGGAACATATACTTCTAATTCAGGTGGTAATTGTGTAGATACTCTTATTTTAACAGTTTTTGAGTTTCTAACAGGCTTTACAGAATCGGCTACTCTTTTTACATCTCCACCATTTGTGGTTCAACTTACAAACACTACAGCTAACATGAGTAATTTCAATTTCACATGGGATTTTGGTGATGGTATTATTCAGCAGAATAACAATTCTTCATTATTTCATGAATATTTATATAATGGATTATACGACGTTTCTTTAATTGCAGAAGATTTAAACAATGGTTGTGGATTAGATACTTTGAAAAAACAAGACCTAATTTATTGTTCTGGTGGACCTAGTGTTTCTATTATAGAAGTTTCTAAGCAAATAAATATCTACCCAAACCCTACTAAAGAAGATGTCACAATTAGTATAGAAAATTTCAATGGAAATATCCACACTGAGGTTTATGATTTAATTGGGAATAGACTTCAAACCACCAATGAAACTACCATTAGTTTACAAGATTATGCAAGAGGTATTTACCTTCTTAAAGTTGCTTATGGTGATAGAGTTGAGGAAGTAAAAGTGATTAAGGACTAACCTCCTTTGCTTTCTTAACTAAGTCAACTTTTTCTTTTAGAAAGTTTATTTCACTCATCTGGAAAATAAGTATCTATCCAATATTGGTATAAGTGAGGGTCTTTGCCTAATCTGTGTCTGAGCATTTCCCAAACTATATACTGTCTTAGATATAAAGCATCGTCTCCAGAATATAAGTCCAAATTCTCGTTTAGAGTATCTTTTAAATATTCATATTCTTCTTTGCTCAGTGGTGGGAAGTTTTCCTCTGAATATTTCATTTAATTTCTTTTTGTTCTTGTTTTGCTTTTAATAGTCCGCAGAACTCTCTAAAGTCAAATCCTTTCTCTGCATCTGCTGGAGCTTCTAGACCAAACGATTTATATATTTGTGTGCTAACTGGTGTGCTTGGTTCTATAAATAAATTGTCATCTGTTGCCTTAGGTAGTATATAAGAAGCTAACCTCGTTCTTAACTCCATTCTTCCGTTTAAATCTAAAGACATCCAATCTTTAATAAACTGCTGCTCATCAAATAAAATACTATGAAGAAATTCTCTATTTGCTTTAGTTAACTTATTTAAACTACCCTTAGGTCTACCAGTAGCTAACTTGTGTCCTTTTTGAAATGTCATACAATACTTTTTAATAAACTATCCTAAATAAACAACCCTATACATATAAACGATTGAAAACATTAACTGTTATATATTTTTTAGTATTATTTTAATATGGTTTTCACTTAATTACTTAGTTCTTTTATTCTTTAATTTATTAGTTAATTAGTTTATTAATTAATTAATTGCATTGCATTTGCATTATACTTGTATTGCACGTGCATTGCATTTGCATTATTTTATGAACTTTGTTGTTAAATAAGGGTCTTTAAATTCATTTGGTGTTGTACTATGTTTTTGTGCTTCCTCTATACGCTTTCTTACTTTTTCATTTTCTGCTTCTTGTTTTTTAAGACGTTCAAGTTCTTGTTCAGCTTGTTTCTCTTCAAGTTCTTTAACTGGGTCGTCTTTTTTACCTTCTTTGTTATTGTGCCACTTTACATTTGCGGCTTCTCTTTTCTTTTTTGACAGTTCAGTTATTTCAACTATATTATTGTCTATTTGGTCGCAGTAAATACATTCTTCATTATTAAAATTGCTTTTCTTTTTTAAGAAGAAACTCTCTTCAATTAACTTGTCTACTTCTTTTTTACCGTAACGCTTTACCGCGTGTTTATATAACAAACATTCATTTCTTTTTTGTAGTTCAAACATTTCGTCTAAAACCATAATATGCGCCCATTGTGTAAGTGGGTCTTCATAGGACAAACGCCCAGTTTTATAGTCATTGTGAAAGTGTTTACGATAGTCACCAGTTGTATTTTTCTTAGCCATTAGTTCAATAGTTTTTCAATGTCCTCAGCTTTGTAAAATACACGCCCTTGTATATATAAGGGTTTTAATATGTCACGTGACGACCAGTTAATAATTGTTTGTTGCGATACTTTTAAATGCTTTGCAAGTTCTTTACGTGTATAAAGTTTTCTTTCGCTATTTGCTTTTAATTCGTAAAGCATTTCTTTTTTTAATTCTTCTTTCATTTTGCTAAATTCTGACCACAATTCTTTTGCGGTTACCAGTGCTACTTTATTATTCATTGTTTATTTTTTACGTTAATAATTATATTATTTCGTAAAAGTAACGCCAGTAAAATGTTTATGAAAATAAATTGAGTGACCCTTTCAGCCCTTATTTTGACCCCGTGATATAACAGACAAATAAGTACTTATGTAAGTACATTTTGCAATCCATTATCTGTTAATTGTACCCAAGGTGGGACTCGAACCCACACGCACAAAGTGCACTACGACCTCAACGTAGCCCGTCTACCAATTCCAGCACTTGGGTATATGTTTTTACAAATGTAAATAACTTAATCAATTTTATATCCTATTCAATTATCTATTAATTTTAAATAAAGTAATTTTTGTATTAATGATTTTATCAAACATCAATCAAGAAATAGCCCAATCACTAAATGTATTTGGCGAAAAATTAGAATTGTGCTGTAATAGTCCCAAAACTGGCTTTTATCGCGATGGTTTTTGTAACACTGGGAATTCTGATGTTGGAACTCATGTAGTATGCTCGGTTATGACCCAAGAATTTTTAGAATTTTCAAAGTCTAAAGGAAATGATTTAACCACACCCAATAAAGCCTATAGTTTTCCAGGGTTATTGCCAGGCGATAAGTGGTGTTTGTGCGTACTTAGATGGAAAGAAGCTTATGATGCTGGAAAAGCTCCTAAAGTATATTTAGAAGGAACACACGATAAAGCTTTAAAATATGTAACAATAAAACAACTAATTGAACATGCCCTTAAATAAAAAAAGCCTTCCGAGGAAGGCTTTGGTGATTCGTCTGGGGTTCGAACCCAGGACCCCATCCTTAAAAGGGATGTGCTCTACCAGCTGAGCTAACGAATCAAATTTTCGAGTGCAAATATAATGTTCATATTGAAATCTCCAATTAGTTTTGTAAAAAATAGTTGATTGTTCATCTTTTGTTTCAATTATTTATGCTTTTAATACCCATCTTTATGTATTTTTAAACTTGAATGGCAATAAAATCTTACAATAAAATATCTGAAGTTATTTTAAAAGAAATTTTTCTTTTAGTTGGAAAAGACAATGTCTTAACCGATAAAGAGAGCTTAATTAACTACGGACATGACGAAACTGAAAATTTAATTTTCCCGCCAGAAGTTTTAGTAAAGCCTGCCAATGTTGAACAAGTTTCCAAAATTATGAAACTGGCTTTTAAAAATATTATTCCAGTTACCCCTATAGGAGCTAGAACCGGTTTAAGTGGCGGTTCGCTCTCAATTCATGGTGGAATTGGACTTTCAATGGAAAGATTCAATAAAATTCTAGAAATAGATGAAGATAATCTTCAAGTTCACGTACAACCTGGAGTTATTACTCAAGTATTACAAAACGAAGTAGCTAAAAAAGGATTGTATTATGCTCCTGATCCAGCAAGTAGGGGAAGTTGTTTTATTGGAGGAAATATTGCAGAAAACAGTGGTGGTCCAAGAGCTGTTAAATATGGAGTTACCAAAGACTTCGTGTTGAATCTTGAAGTTGTTTTACCCAACGGAGAAATTATTAAAACTGGAGCAGATACTTTAAAAAATTCTACTGGATATAACCTCACTCAATTAATGATAGGCAGCGAAGGAACTTTGGGAATAGTGACAAAGGCCACCCTTAAGCTAATTCCATTACCTAAATACAATAAACTAATTTTGGTTCCTTTTTCTTCTGCCGTAGACGCTTGTTCTGCTGTTGCTTCCATTTTTAAAGCTGGTATAGTTCCCTCAGCTATGGAATTTATGGATAGAAATGCAGTGGATTATACCATCAAATATATTAAAGAAGCAGAGTTAGAAATGTCTGATAATGTAAAAGCTTTGCTCTTAATTGAAGTAGATGGAAATCAACCAGAACCTTTAATGGACGAAATACAAAAAGTTTTAGAAGTTGTAGAAGCCCACAACTCAGATGAAAATATTTTATTTGCTGAAGATGAAGCTCAGAAAGAAAAGTTATGGTTTATACGAAGAAGAATAGGGGAGGCAGTTAAAGTAAATAGCATATATAAGGAAGAAGATACAGTGGTGCCACGTTATAAACTCCCAGAACTATTATCTGGTGTTAAAGAAATTGGTAAAAAATATGGATTTGAGTCGATTTGTTATGGCCATGCTGGTGATGGTAATATGCATGTAAACATTATTAAAGGAAATTTAACCCAAAAGCAATGGGATAATGAACTCCCATTAGCCGTTAGAGAAATATTTCAACTTACTGTTTCTCTGGGAGGAACTATTTCAGGTGAGCATGGTATTGGATGGGTACAAAAAGATTATATGGATATTGCATATCAAGATATAGAACTAAATTTAATGAGAGAAATTAAAAAAGTTTTTGATCCCAAAAATATAATGAACCCTAGTAAAATATTTTAGTTTACTCTACGCCATGCATTAATTTCTGAATAGGTTTATTCAGAATAAAAATAATAGCAGCTATTATCAAAAGCACATATCCTATTGTAGCAAATGTGTCTAAGTATTGCAATAATCCAGCTTCTGCAGATGTAACTTCTCCTCCACCATGACCACCAGTAAAAGATGCTATTTTACCTCCAACATAGTTCGCAATGGCAAAACTTAAAAACCAAGCACCCATGGCAGTTCCAGCCATGCTTTTTGGAGAAAGTTTAGTGACCATAGATAGCCCAATAGGAGATAAAAACAATTCACCAGTAGTATGAAGCATGTATAAAAACACCAAAGTTAAAATTGGAACTTGGTAAGCTTCATTTACAAATTGAAAGCCAACTTGTGTTAATAGAAACCCTAAAGCCAACTGAACTATTCCAAAACAAAACTTTAAAGGAATACTTGGGTTTTTACCAATTTTGGAAAGCTTCACCCACATTACAGAAAATATTGATCCAAATAATATAATAAAGAAAGGGTTAAAAAACTGTGTCATACTTGCAGGCATTTCCCAACCAAAAATAAACCTGTCCACGTTTCTATCTGCAAAAAGCGTTAGAGATGTTCCTGCTTGCTCAAAACAAGCCCAAAATGATATATTGATTACCATAAATATAATTAAGGCAATCATTCGGTCTTTCCATATTGAAACGTTCTGTAACTTATCTTCTTTGCTTCCAGATCTTATTAGTGTAATAGAAATTCCTATAAATAGTGCCAATAGAATATAGTCCAGCCATTGGTTTTGCATTATTAGCACATAACAAAGAGGTATTAAAAATAGAGAACCCAAAGTTATTACTTGAACCATATTTAGAGGACCTAATACTTTTTTCTTCCCTTCTTCATGAATGTTAAGCCCTGGTGCAGCAGCATAGTTTTTTCTACCTGCCCAGAAAATAAATAGTCCCAGTAACATTCCTAGACCTGCCAAGCCAAAACCGTAAGTAAACCCATAGGTTTCTCCAATATAGGCAACTAAAGTTGTTGCTAAAAGCGCTCCAATATTTATACCAATATAAAAAATAGTGAATCCAGAATCTCTTCTTGGGTCGTTGTCTTCATATAATTTACCTACTATGGTAGAAATATTGGCTTTAAAATATCCATTTCCAATAATAAGTGCTCCCATTCCAATGTAAAGCATCTCTTTACTTTCTCCCAGAATTAAAAATTCTCCTATAGCCATTAAAATTGCTCCCAACATTACTGCATATCTGTAACCTAAATACTTATCTGCCATCCTGCCTCCCAATATAGGTGCAGCATAAACTAACCCAGTGTAAGCCCCGTAAATTAAAGAAGCTTCGCTATCTCCCATCATTAATGATTTAACAAGAAAAAGAGTAAGTAGAGTTCTCATTCCATAATAGCAAAATCTTTCCCACATTTCAGAGAAGAATAAGGTCATTAAACCTTTTGGGTGTTTAGCACTGGCTTGTATTGTTGTCATAATTTTTATTTAAATATCTATGGTGAAAATAAACAAATTTTTTAATCTTAAATTTTATTGATTCTACAATGTTTAATTTTTGTCAATTTGAAATACTATTTTTGAATAAAATATTAATATGAAAAGTAAACTTATTGAATTTATTTCCGCACTATTTATTTTATGTATAAGTTGTGAATCTAACAGTAAAATAAAAAAAACAGATTCAGTAAATAATTTAATTATAGACACACACACACTTTCCAATTACAAGGATTTACCTATTGTAAATACGCATTTAGAACTTTCTGTTAACTTTCAGGAAAGAAAATTAAAAGGTTCTGTAACTCACGAGTTCGAAGCAAATAGAAAAATTAATTTATTAAAATTAGATACTAAATATTTAAAAATTGATAGCATCCAGGATGGAGATGGTAATACTTTGGAATACTCTTTAGGAGAATTTGATGAATTACTAGGTTCGCCTCTTTCTATTAATCTAAATCCTAAATCGAATTCCGTTGTGATTTTTTACGAAACTACTAAAAAGTCTGAAGCTTTAGATTGGTTAGTTCCTAACCAAACTGCAGGAAAGATGTATCCATTTATGTATACACAGGGACAATCTATTTTCACTAGATCTTGGATTCCAATTCAAGATACTCCTGGTATAAGAATTACCTATTCTGCAAAAATTAAAACTCCTAAAAACATGATGGCTGTTATGAGCGCGGCTAATCCTCAAGAAATGGATACTAATAATGTCTATAGTTTTAAAATGAACCAGCCAATTCCTCCTTATCTTATTGCATTAGCTGTAGGCAATTTAGAATTTAAAGCAATAGATTCTAGAACAGGAGTTTATGCAGAACCATCTATGGTTGTTAAATGTGCTAATGAGTTAATAGATATGGGTAAAATGGTAGACTCTGCAGAAAATTTATATGGAGCTTATAATTGGGATAGGTACGATGTTATAGTTTTACCTCCTAGCTTTCCATTTGGAGGAATGGAAAATCCTAGATTAACTTTTGCCACTCCTACCATAATTGCTGGTGATCGTAGTTTAGTTTCTTTAATTGCTCATGAGTTGGCCCATTCTTGGAGCGGTAATTTAGTAACCAATGCTACTTGGAATGACTTTTGGCTTAACGAAGGGTTTACAGTTTATTTTGAACGTAGAATTATGGAGTCACTTTATGGAAGAGATTATTCAGAAATGTTGGCTCTTTTAGGATTCCAAGATTTAGAAAGTCAAATAACTAAATCTAAACCTAATATGCAATTATTAAGACTAAATATGATGGGTAAACATCCAGATGACGCTATGACAGATATTGCCTATGAAAAAGGATATTTCTTTTTAAGAATGTTAGAAGAAAATATGGGTAGGGAAAAAATGGATTCTTTTTTAAAAAATTATTTTAAAGACCATAAATTCCAAACCATTGTTACCGAAGAGTTTCTAAGCTATCTTAAAGACAACCTGCTGGATACTAATAGTTATCAAGCTTTAAATATAAATCAATGGGTTTTTGAACCTGGAATACCTGAAAATTGTCCAATAGTTAAATCTTTAAGATTTGAAAATGCAGAAATTTCTGTTACAACCTTTTTAGAAAGCGGGGCAGAAGAGCTAAAAGAAAGTAGTGATTTATGGTCTACTCATGAGTGGTTACATTTTTTAAAACATCTTCCCGACACTCTTGATCTAGTTCAGTTGTTGGACTTAGATAATACATTTAATTTGTCAAATAGTGGTAACTCTGAAATTCTAGCAGTGTGGTTTTTGCAAAGCATAAAGAACGATTATAGACCAGCCTTTGAAAATTTAGAAAAGTTTTTGGTTAAAATTGGTAGAAGAAAGTTTTTACAGCCTCTTTATTTAGAATTATCAAAAAATGAGGATCATAAAATATGGGCTAAAAATGTTTACCAAAATGCAAGAGAAAACTACCACTATGTGTCGTTTAATACTATTGACAAAATATTAAATTAATTATTTAGTTAAAAACTTTTAAAATACTGGATATTAGCTATTTAAAATTTTTTAGATTTCGATCAATTTCTCTTTTAATATCTTTAGTCTTCAGGTCCTCTCTCTTGTCGTAAATCTTTTTTCCTTTAGCAACAGAAATGTTGAGTTTGGCCCATCCATTTTTGCCAATAAATAGTTTTGTAGGAACAATAGTTAAACCCTTGTTTTTAAGTTTTTTATTGATTTTATTTAATTCAATTTTATTAAGAAGTAGTTTTCTATCCCTTTTACTTTCATGATTAAAATGTCCAGAGTTTTCATAATCGCCCACATACATATTTCTAATAAAAAGCTCATTCTTAATCATAACCGCATATGACTCGGTAATACTAGCCTTACTATTTCTAATAGACTTTATTTCAGTACCAAATAATTGAATACCCGCAGTGAAACTCTCTACGAATTCATATTCAAATTTTGCCTTTTTGTTTTTTATCTCAACTTTTGAGCTCATTTTACAAAATTAATAATCTTAGCAATCCTTTCCTTATTTAATTTCGATTATAATCAATAAACTATAAATTAGTAAAAAAACCAAGCTATGAGATGTCAACTAATTATTGGACTATTTTTATTAATTAACTCAGTTAATACTGAACTAAATGCCCAGTCTTCGAAACTTGATTTAGAGCAGATTATGACTGGAAAAGATTTTACTGGTTATTGGCCAGAGAATCATTTTTGGCTACCAAATGGGAATATTTTATTTAGTTGGAATCCTGAAAATAATTTAAAATCATCTAATTACTTAGCTAATCAGGGAACTGTTGTTAGAGTAAAATTGAATAAGCTCTCTACTTTCCCCTCTATAAATATGGTTAAGCACTCTTCAAATTCTTTTTATGCTTACATAAAAAATGGAAGAATTTTCAAATGGGAATCGTCTTTAAATAATCCTAAGTTGATTTATCAAACTTATGATAATATTTATTCTGTTCAATTAGTTAAAGATTCTAACAATATTTATTTTGTTAAGAATAGTACTCTGTGTAAAATAAATACTCTTGATTTAAATTATGTAGAGGTTCTAAAATTTAAGAAGTCAACTGTAAAGCCAGTTAAGTCTAACCAGGAAACTTATTTAAAAAATCAACAGCTAGAACTTTTTAATTTCCATAAAAAATCATTATTAGCAGTTAAAGATTATGAGAATTTTAATGATAGTATAAACTACTGGAAAAGAAAACCAATTGAATTTAAAAGTGGTAAAATAGAGGATATATTTATTTCGGCAGATGAGAGTTCTGTAATATACATTCATAAGGAGAATAATAAAACTAAAAAAACCCATGTAGAAAACTATTCCGATAACTCAGGTTGGTCAGCGATTAGAAATGCTAGGCCAAAAGTTGGTCGTGATGAAACAGAAGAAAAACTTCATTTATTTCAGTTTGATAAAGACACCTCTTTAGTGATTTCTATTAATCATCTTTCTGGAATTTATAATAGACCTATTTATTTAAAAGATTATGAAGGTGAAGAATTTTTAGAAAAATCTAAGAATCCTAAGCTTGTGACATATCATAAACCAATATTTAATGAAAAGGGAGATAAAGCTATTATTGAAATTAGGTCTCTAGATAATAAGGATCGTTGGATTACCATATTAGATTTAAAATTAGGAGATTTAAAAGAAATTGATCATCAGCATGATGCTGCTTGGATCGGAGGCCCTGGAATTTCTGGCTGGAATCAATCTCAAGGAGCTCTAGGTTGGTTAGAAAATGATAAATCTATTTGGTATCAGTCGGAAGAAACAGGTTATTCACATTTATATAAGAAATCTATTTCTAAACTTAAAAAAACTGCTTTAACCACTGGAAGTTATGAAGTTAGAAATGCACAGTTGTCAATTGATGGAATTAATTTTTATTTAACTCTAAATAAAAAGCATCCTGGAAATAGAGGGTTTTACCATCTTAATCATAAAACAAAAGTGCTAACTCCTATTTTAGAAAACGATGGAAATTACAAAGTGAAAATATCTCCAGATGAAAAGGACATTGCATTTTTATATTCTACAATGAACCAACCTTGGGAATTATATACATCTAAAAATAAACCAAATGCAAAGTCATTAAAATTAACTAATTCTAAAAGTGAACAATTCATAGCTTACAATTGGCGTAAGCCTTCATTAATGCAATTCAAAGGCAAAGGTAATATATATGTGCCAGCAAGGGTTTACAAGCCATCTAAAGAAGGTTCTAATGGTGCAGGAATTATATTTGTTCATGGTGCAGGTTATTTACAAAATGCACACAATTGGTGGAGTAGTTATTTTAGAGAATATATGTTTCATAATTTACTTTGTGATTTAGGTTACACGGTTTTAGATATTGATTACCGAGGATCTGAAGGATATGGGAGAGATTGGAGAACTTCAATATATAGACATATGGGTGGATGGGACTTAAAAGATCATCTTTCGGGTAGAGAATTCTTAATAAATGAAATGGAACTAGATTCAAATAAAATAGGAATTTATGGCGGAAGTTACGGCGGGTTTATTACACTTATGGCTTTATTAACTGAACCTGGCAAGTTCAAATGTGGTGCTGCACTAAGGTCAGTAACAGATTGGGCTCATTACAACCACGAGTACACTTCAAATATTTTAAATACTCCAATATTAGACAGCCTAGCCTTCCAAAAAAGTTCTCCAATTTATTTTGCAGATAACTTACAAGATAATTTGTTAATGCTTCATGGAGTAATGGATGATAATGTACAATTCCAAGATGTAGTAAGACTTTCCCAAAGATTCATTGAATTAAAAAAAGAAAATTGGGAACTAGCACTATTTCCTGTAGAACCACATGGCTTCAAGCAAGCTACAAGTTGGTACGATGAATATAGAAGAATTCTAAAGCTCTTTGAAAAAGAGTTAAATTTTTAAAGAAAAAACAATTGATTTGCCTTGTAAAATACTAAACTAATTTTTTTTAATTGTTAATTAGTAATAAATAATTTTGTAAAAGAGTTGTCATTCAATTGAACTATGTAGATTTTATTAGGTTTAAAATCTTTAACAATTTGTCCGGATAAATTATAAATATTTTTGATTTTATTTTTGTTAGATTGATAGTAATTGTCAATTATTCCACTGAGAGTTCCAGCAATTCCATTCCATGTAACTAGCTTTGTAGTTCCAGCACTATCCGTTATTTCCATAGTTATTTTACCTTCTCCTGGTATGTTATTTGGGTAAAAGTGGCAGTTTAGGTAGTAATCTTGACCGTTTGAAATTGACAATGTACTATTGTATACTCCTTTCGCATAGCAGTTTGGGAAACAATTAGAAAATTGCCATCCCGTTGGCATGTAATCAGTAATTATACTCCAATACAAAGTAGTATTAGATAATGCATCTAAGTAGGTATTTGCAGAAAAGTCATTATCAGAAGAATTTCCTGAAATGGAAATATCATTTTATTGAATACTAAAACTCTGAGAATATGAGTTAAGAGCCATTAATATAGATATGTAAAAAAAAATGTTTTTCATAAAAATTATTTATAACTCGAAATTACGGACTTTCTGCCAATTTTCATTGTAATGAAATCTTTATCTTTTTTTGGTCCACGAGCTGGAGAATACTCTCTTCCATAAAAAATGATTTGAAGATGGAGTTTATTCCAAATATTTTCAGGAAACAATCTTTTGGCATCTTTTTCAGTTTGAACAACATTTTTTCCATTGGTAAACCCCCACCTGTACATTAAACGATGAATATGTGTATCTACTGGAAATGCTGCTTGACCAAAAGCTTGACTAACAACAACTGAAGCTGTTTTGTGACCAACTCCAGGAAGTTCTTCTAAAAGTAAAATATCTTTTGGAACCCCACCATTGTATTTTCTAATAAGAATATTTGAAAGATCATATATTGCTTTTGACTTTTTAGGAGATAGTCCACATGGACGAATAATTGCTTTTATTTCTTCCACAGATAATTTCACCATATCAAATGGATTATCCGCTTTTTTAAATAGAGTAGGAGTAATTTTATTAACTCTCTCGTCTGTACATTGAGCAGAAAGTAGTACGGCAATTAAAAGCGTAAATGGATCGTGGTGGTTTAAAGGAACAGGTGTTTTAGGGTATAACTTTTCAAGTTCCTGAATAACAAATTGAACTTTTTCCTTTTTGGTCATTAAATTTTCTTTACATAGATTTTTTTAACCCAACCTTTTCTTTCATTAAAGGAAATTTCGTACCAATTTTCATTTTCACTTGTTATTTTTGCTTTAGAACCTTCGTGTAATTGGTAAGTTGTGGAAGAACTTTCAGAAGGTTCAACCATCACCTTAGTAATAGGTGAATATATAATTCCATATTTAGAGTCACTAACTTTTGATTTACTAATTGCACTTAGAGCAATTGTTATGAATAGTATTAAAAAAGTCACTGTTGTAGAATAGAAAAATAATTTCTTCCAAAAACGTTCATGTGTTATCCAATAAAATAAAAATAAAAGACATAATATAAACATCATTAAAATTGAAGAGTAAGCCCAATAATTTGGGGATTTACCTAAAAAACTCAGTATTAATTCATTAATAAGTATAGATTTTTTAATTGAGTTTTTGTCTTTTAATAATGTATTACAAAATTGCAAATTATGTGTCAAGTCTTTATCTCCAGGAGCAATTTTAAGTCCTTTTTCATAATATAGTATTGCATCTGGAAGGCTATTTAATTTAAAAAATGAATTTCCTAAGTTTAAAAAAAGCTCTTTACTAATCATTCTATCATTGTAAAGATTTAAATAAAGAGTTTTTGCAGAATCATAATTTTTTTCAGAATAGAAAACATTGGCACTGTCAAATATTTCATAATTAGATTGTCCAGTAACAGACGAAAATGTAATTAATAATATGAAAATTTTTAAGTATTTAAGCAACATTTTTTTCTAATTTCTTAATCAAATCCTCACTTTTATTAAGTGTTTTTTGAGCATCTTTACTTGTAAGTGGACTATACTGTGCCATTTCACAAATATTTAAAATTTCATCCATAGCATTTACATTTTCAATATTAATTTTTGATTTCAAAAGAATATCTTTTATTTTTTCCCTACTAAAATCTGAGGGCTTGATATTGTATTTATTGATTAAATAAATGTTCCAGAGTTTATAAATTTCTTTGAAAAAATCAACATTTTCTGTTGTATTAAAGTCTTGAATCATATCATTAAAACCTTTGTCAACTTGCTTGATTATCTTTTTTAGTTTGGTTTTATCCTTGTCTGTAAACTTTTCTTTATTACTAATAAGTAAAATAAAAAGCAAGAGCAAAGAAGGAAAAGAACCTAAAAACGCCCAATAATAGGTTGTGCCAAAAATGGGATTACTAAAGTCATGTAGATTTGTCTTATTTCTAATATGATGAATATTATCACTCATTATCTCTACGTCTTCTTGATCTGTTTTTTTATCTTTAACTGAAACCCCAGACCTAAGATTGCTATCTCCAATTGAATTACCCTTATTTACTTTAATTTTTAATAAAGGGTGGCTTAATGTTTTATATTTTTTGCTATTAACATCGAAATAACAAAATTCAAATTTTGGAATTTCATAATCCCCATGAAATCTTGGGATTAACAATTGGTGTAACTTTTTTCTGCCTGAAATTCCATTGTCACTAGTTTGAATTTTAGATTTAATTTCTTCAGGATATTTTTCTAAATCTTTAGGGAAATTAATTTTGGGAAATTTAAGTTGCTTTAAATTTCCTTTACCTGAAATTTTAATTTCAAAATCTAATGCCTCATCAACGTTTAATTCTTCTTTGCTAATTTTAACACTCATTTTATAGTTTGAACCAACCTGTCCATTAAAACTTAAAGGTGAATTTGTTGGTAGTTTTTTTACCTTTAATACTAGATTGTTACTTTTTATAATTTTAGAAGTTCCTCTGTTAAAAAAATCTCTATTGATTACAGTTGATACTTCAAATCCTGGAATTATTAGTTTTCCAGATTTTTGAGGTGATACTATTTCTTTTTTTAGAGTAAATACTCTAAATGATATTCCATTAATAATTTCTTGCCCTTCTTTCCACTGTTTATTTTTAGGTTCTATAAGTTCAGTCCAAAAATCATTACTCATAGGAAGGTCATAATCAGTTATTTCTAAATTTCTTATATGATATGATGACTGATATATTTTATAATTCAAAAGAATATTTTCTCCTAAGTATGGACTTGTTTTTGAACATGTTATTTTAGCAAACAATTTACTACTTGTAGAGTTCGAAACGGGCTTAGGACTTGATGTTGAGGTTTTTGAATTTTGTCCTTTTGAAACATTAATAGTAATCTGGTCAGTTGTATAGTCCTTACCTTCATAATTGACTTTTATTGATTCTATGAATAATTTACCTGACTTTTTGGGTGCTAAAATGAAAGTAGATTTATATTCATTTTTTGATTCAAATTTTCCGTTTATTATCGTTGTTTGACTTGAAGAGCTTGTGAATGGACCTTGACGTATATTAAAGTCTTTTAATTTAAGATTGTTTAGTCTTACTCTTTCACTAGACTCTACAGTATATCTTACATAATCATTTGAAGATATAGTGTTTTGATCTACATATGCTTTAAATAAAAAATCTTGTCCTTTAAAAATGGTAATTGATGATAAAAATAGTATGTAAAGTATAATTTTTTTCATTTACCAATCCTTAGTCTTACTTTTTTTCTTTTGGTCTCCTTTTTTTCGATTCACTTTTAAAAGAACTTTTTCTTCATCGGAATTAATCGCATCTAAATTTTTAAGAGCCTGTTCTTTAGTCTCACTTTTTTTCTCTTTGTTTTCCTTGTCTTGGTTATTTTCCTTGTCTTGGTCTTTATTTTCTTTGTCTTGGTCTTTATTTTCTTTGTCTTGGTCTTTATTTTCTTTGTCTTGGTCTTTGTTTTCCTTGTCTTGGTCTTTATTTTCCTTGTCTTGGTCTTTATTTTCCTTGTCTTGGTCTTTATTTTCCTTGTCTTGGTCTTTATTTTCCTTGTCTTGATCTTTGTTTTCCTTGTCTTGGTCTTTATTTTCTTGATTTTGCTGGTTTTGAATCAGTTTCATTGCATATGACAAATTGTACCGAGCATCTTTGTCCTTTGGGTTATACCTAAGTGCTTTTTTATACTCGTTTACAGCATTTTCTAAAAAATCTCCAGTTGGGGGTTGACCTTTTTCGTTCATTTCTTTAGCATATTCGGTAAGATAAGAATTGCCTATATTGTAATGTGCTTTGGATTTATCATCTATATTTTCGGACTTGTATATATAGTTATTAAAATTTTCTCTTGCACTTTCAAAATCTCCTGACATAAAAGAAGCATTTCCATTATTATATATGGCATTTAAATTTGTTTCATCAGATGAAATTGAGCCTTTGTAACTAGCTTCGGACTTTTTAAAATCTCCTTTTTTATATGCATCATTTCCTTCCTTTAATTCTAATTTACTTTCTAGTGACTGACAAACAAAATTTCCAGAAAGAGATAATACTAAGAGAATTAATATATATTTTACAATTTTCATTTAAATAGAATTAATTGATCATCAATTTTACCTCTTTTTTCAAACATTAAAAAATCTAAAAATAATAACAATAAGCCTGGAAACAAAAACCACTGAAATTGGTCATCATAGGTAGAATATCTATCTTTTTTTAATGAAGATTTTTCAATTTTATTAATCCTATCTAAGATTTTTCTTAAATCTAGGTTTAGACCTCTTGTTTTTGTATATGTTCCATTTCCAGCTTCCGCGATTTGAATTAAATTTTGCTCATTTAATTTTGTAAGAACAGTTGTTTCATCTTTGTTTTTTTTAATTCCAACTTTCTTTCCGTTTCTTATAATAGGAATTGGAACGCCTTTATCAGAACCCATTCCAACAGCACAAATAACAACCCCATTTTCACTTGCTTCACTGGCAGCATTTACTGCCATTTCTTCATGATCTTCCCCATCAGAAATTATAATTATAGCTTTATTTGTTTTTCTTTCTTCATGGAATGAACTCATACACAATTCTATAGCATTTCCAATATCTGTTCCTTGGGAAGAAATCATTTCTGATCCTATGCTTTTAAGAAAAAGTTTAGCAACTTGATAATCAGGTGTAAGCGGAAGCTGTTTGTAAGCTTCACCAGCAAAAACTACTATCCCAACATGGTCTCCTTTTAATTCTGTCAATAATTTACCAATGGCTAATTTTGCAATATCTAATCTGTTGTAATCTGGAACTAAATCTTCTGCCATCATACTCTTACTTATGTCTAATGCAATCATTATGTCTATACCTTTAGAGACTACTGTTCTTTCATTTTCGCCATATTGAGGATTTGCAGCTGCAATAATTAGTAGACCAACAGATATTCTAAATATAAAATATTTAATAGTAGATCTATTATTTGAAAACCCATTGAAAATTTTACTTAATGTATTTATTTCAGCAAAATTAAAAATTGCTCTTCTTTTCCATATTTTATTTCTTATCCAAAATATATTTAAAAGAACTATAACAGTAAATAGCCAAAGAATACTAGGATACTCAAATCGAAATTCTTTTACATTTAAACTTAGATATTGGTAAATTGAAAGTGTAGCCAACCAAAAAACTAGTTCTAAAATTAGTAGTGCAATTACAGCGCTTGATGTTTTGAAGTAATATTTTTTTTTAGTGTAAGTCATGAAATACTTTGCATAAAATATTTTGAAATAAAAAATTCAAATAATAAAAAACCTAACCCAAGAAGAATAAAAATATGCGCCTTTTCAGGTAAATCAATATCGTACTCGATTGTCTTAATTTTAGCTTTTTCTAACTCATTTATTTCTTTGTAAACTTCCTTAAGCTTATTATTGTCGGTTGCTCTAAAATATTTTCCACCAGTTTGTAAAGCAATTGATTTAAGTGTTGATTCATCAATTTCAACATCTACAAAATCATAAATATATTTTCCAGTAAAAGGGTCAATTGCTACAGGTGTTTTAGCTTTTCCGTTAGTACCTACACCAATGGTATAAACTCTAATATTAAATTCTTTTGCTATTTCTGTTGCATTTAATGGATGGATTTTACCATGGGTGTTAACACCATCGGTGAGAAGAATGATTACTTTACTTGGAGCTTCACTTTCTCTTAGCCTATTTATTGCTGTTGCAAGTCCCATCCCAATTGCTGTTCCTTGTTCTACAATTCCTTGTTCTGATGATTCTATTAATTCAACTAATATTTCTCTATCAGATGTTAATGGACATTGAGTATATGCTTCACCTTCAAAAATGACTAAACCAACTCTATCGTTTTTTCGATCTTTAACAAACTCTTTTGCTAAATCTTTTGAAGCCTCAAATCTATTTGGAGAAAAATCTTTGGCCAACATACTTCCAGAAGCATCCATAGAAATAATAATGTCTATTCCTTCTTTAAAAAGTTCAGTTTCTGAATGAGATTCCATCGCTATTTGAGGTCGAGCCATAGCAATAATTATTAAGCTAATTCCAATTAATTTTGCCGCAAAACTGAAATGCTGAAAAATGAATGACCAATTATCAGAAATTCCGTCAAAAAAAGTTAAACTAGAAATTTTTAAAGTTTCATTTTTTTTAGAATAGAAAAAATAATATGCAATGAATGAAATTGGAATAATTATTAGCATCCAAAGTGCCCATGGATCATTGAATTGATATTTACTTAACAAATTATTCATTTTCAATAACCAAATTTTTCTCAATATTTAAATCTAATCTCTCACTTTCAATCAATTCTTTTAGAGTAATAATAGCTCTTAGATTATCTTTTTCTAATGATTTTAACTTAGCAAACTTTACGCCGTCAGATATTTCAAAAAATCTAATTAATTCAGAAAGATATTTTTTTGGAATAGAAGCCCATTTTAAACTTTCTAAAATTTCAGCACTTGTTTTTTCAAAAGTTTTAATTTCATATCTGTATTCTAAAAATTCCCATAATACTGTTGATAATTCACTGTAGTATTTTTTAAAATATCCATTTTCCCAGTATTTTTTTTCCTCAATAGCATTTAGATTTTTTAGCAATGTAATTTCTATTGGAATACTAGGTTTAGTAACTAAATTGGTTTTCTTTTTATAATATTTTTTAATTATATATATTACTAAAATTGTAATACAAAGTATTAATAATATCCATAGTCCATATTCTTTAAAAAAGTAAATGATATACTCGTACCAAAAAATTGAAACTTCTCTTATAGGTTTTATTTCTTTAATAGATGCTTTTTCATCAATTTCATCAAGGGTTACAATAAAATTTAGTGAATTAGAAAACAACTTCTTTGAATTGAAATACGCAACACTTGGTGGCAAGGTATAACTTCCAGAATCAAAATTTGCAATAGTAAAATTTTGCGAAAATGAAATAAAAAATTCTCCATTTTCATTTTCATACGATGATTTTTCTACACTACTTTTCTCCCAAAGTTCCCAATTATTTCCTATTGAATCTCCACCATTAGCCAATTGGAATTCCACACTGTCAATTAATTGGCTAGAAGGAAATTTAAATTCTAATTTCACATTTGTAGTTTCACCAATAACTATTTTATTTTTGGATGCTTTTGTTGTGAAATCAATATTTTGACAGAAAATACCAAATGGAATAAAAAGTAATATGTAGCCTAGATACTTCAACGTTTTTTGAAAAGATTCATTAGAGGCTGAATATATCCCGATTGAATGCAAATATTTGCATGATCTACTTTTGATTTTTTAAATACCTCAAGTACATTATGTTCTCTGGAAAGAGCATTATTGTAATAGATTTCTCTCACTCTTTTTTTACCAGTATTTATCCATTTTTTCTGCCCAGTTTCTCCATCTTCAAAAAGAGTATTTCCTGTGTTTGGTAATTCTTTTTCGCGTTTGTCAAATATTCTAAGTGCTATCAAGTCATGCTTTTTAGCTGTGATTTTTAATGCGTTTTCTAAGTTATTTTCAATAAAATCTGATATTATAAAAGCTATGGCTCTTTTTTTTACTAAGTTGTTAAAGTGTTGAACAACTTCTGCAATATTAGTTAAGTTTGATTTTGGCTTAAATTCAATAAGTTCTCTAATTATTCTTAAAATATGTTTTCTTCCCTTTTTTGGTGGTATATAAAGTTCAATTTGGTCAGAAAATAAAATTGCTCCAATTTTATCGTTGTTTTGCGTCGCAGAAAATGCTAAAACTGCACCTATTTCCGCAATAAATTCTCTTTTTAAAAGCTCATTAGATCCAAACGATTCTGAACCAGAAATATCAACTAAAAGCATTACAGTAAGTTCTCTTTCTTCTTCAAAAACTTTAACGTATGGCTCATTAAATCTAGCTGTTACATTCCAATCAATGGTTCTTATTTCGTCGCCAGGAATGTAATTCCTTACTTCTGAAAATGCCATACCTCTCCCTTTAAATGCAGAGTGGTATTCTCCTGAGAAAACTTGTTTTGAGAGACCTTTGGTTTTAATCTCTATTTTCCTTACTTTTTTTAATAATTCGCTAGTTTCCAATATTAATAAAACTGTTAAGGAACTTCAACCCTATTTAAAATGGTAGTAATGACATTCTCGGTGCTGATATTTTCAGCCTCTGCTTCATAGGAAAGTCCAATTCTATGTCTGAGTACATCAAAAGATACTGCTCTAACATCTTCAGGAATTACATAACCCCTTTTTTTCAAAAAAGCATATGCCTTTGCAGCACTTGCTAGTGAAATACTTGCTCGGGGAGAACCGCCAAATGAAATAAAATGTTTGATTTCGTCTAATTGATAATGCTCTGGTTCTCTAGTAGCGTATACTATATCTACAATGTATTTTTCAATTTTTTCATCCATATAAATCTTCTTCACAATTTCTCTTGCTTTAATAATTTGTTTAGGATCTATTACTTTTTTTGGTGTTGGAAATCCTTCAATCGAAACATTTGCTCTGACAATTAATTTTTCTTCTTCTCTATTTGGATAAGGAAGAACTACTTTTAACATAAACCTATCTATTTGTGCTTCAGGAAGTGGGTATGTTCCTTCTTGCTCTATTGGGTTTTGTGTGGCCATTACTAAAAATGGTTCAGGAAGCTTATAAGTTGTATCTCCAATTGTAATTTGTCTTTCTTGCATTGCTTCAAGTAAAGCACTTTGAACTTTAGCAGGAGCACGGTTAATTTCATCAGCTAATATGAAGTTTGAAAATAAAGGTCCTTTTTTGGAAATAAATTCTTCTTTCTTCTGATTGTAAATCATTGTTCCCAATAAATCCGCAGGTAATAAGTCTGGTGTAAATTGTATTCTTTTAAAATCAACATCAATTACTTTTGACAAAGTGCTTATCGCCAGTGTCTTAGCTAATCCCGGAACCCCCTCTAAAAGTATGTGTCCATTTGAAAGAAGACCTATAAGAAGACTTTCTACCATATGTTTTTGGCCAATAATTACTTTGCCAATTTCCATATTAAGCAAATCGATAAATCCACTTTCTTTTTCAATTAATTCGTTAATTTTACTTATGTCAACATTATTAACTGTAATATTTGTATCCTTATTTTCCATTTATATCAACTTTAATTAAAGTAAAAATCAACAATCTTTTAAAAATCAAAAAAATACCACTGTTAATATATGTTAACTAAATTTTCAATTTTGTTAATTATTAATTGATTTTGAAATTTACATTTGCATATGGAAAATAATTTAAAATTAATTGAATGCATTAATGCAGTTGAAGAATTTCATAATTCTTTTGGTATTTCTAATGAGTATAGTCCAGTAGCTGAAATTTCAGAAAAAGATTTCTCGCTTAGATACAATCTAATGAAAGAAGAAAATGAAGAATATTTACAAGCTGCAAAAGAAGGCGATCTTACTGAAATTGCAGATGCTTTGGGAGATATGCTTTATATACTTTGTGGCTCTATTTTAAAACACGGTTTACAAAATAAAATGGAAAGTGTCTTTAAAGAAATTCAAAGAAGTAATATGAGTAAGTTAGATGTAAATGGAAAACCAATATATAGAGAAGATGGGAAAATTCTAAAATCAGACTTATACTTCAAGCCCAACATTGAAAATATTTTAAAATCTTAAAATCCTATTTGTTTATCTGGGCTAGAAATATCTAGGTTTAATTCAATCATTTTTAGACAAGATATTGCGCATTCAGTTCCTTTATTGCCATGTTTTCCACCCGATCTATCCAAAGATTGCTGTTCGTTCTGGTCTGTTAAAACACAAAATGTTGCAGGTTTATTATATCTTAATCCAATGTTCATTATTCCGTTAGTAGCACCTTGACATACATAATCGAAATGTTTTGTTTCCCCTTGAATAACACATCCAATACATATTATACCATCAACCATGTTTTTCTCGAAAAGAAATTGGGCACCTAGTGGGAGCTCAAATGTTCCAGGAACATATTTTACGATAATATTTTCAGATAAAATTTTTGAATTTTCTAAAGCTTTTTGAGAACCTTTAAGTAGCCGTTGAGTAATCTTATCATTCCACTGGGAGACAACGATTCCAATTTTCAATTTGCTAGGATTAGATACTGAAAATAGATTTTCTTTCGATAGGTTTTTACCAGCTGAAGCCATTAATTAGAATCTCTATCAAACTTGTATACTGGATTTCCTAATTTTAAAGATTCAGCATATTTTTCTGCTTTTACAGCATCTTTTGAACTAGGATAGTTTGTATAAACATTTTCATAAAGTTGGATTGCTTCAGGATAATTTTCCTCAATTTCTAAGCACAAAGCAGCTTTCATTAAATAAATAGGCGTAGTAAGCTCATTATCTTTTCTTTGATATGCTTTTTGGTAATAAATTAAAGCATCACTTACAGCACCTAACTGAAGATATGCATCACCTATAGCACCTTGAGTAATTGTTCCAATAAGTTCATCGTTTATATTTACTTTTTTAAGTGAAATGATAGCATTTTCATAATCTTTATCATTTAAATAAGAGATTCCTAAATTATACTGAGCTATAATACCAGCTTTTTGACCAGAATATTTTTTTGATATTTGTTTAAAACCTTTAAAAAATCCTAAACTATCTCCATTAATGGCAGATTTCCAATCTTCTTGGTCAAAAGCTTTGGACTCTGCTTGCCATAATTTTTCTAATGCTTCTTCTTCTTTAGGTTCAACTATCATTTTGTTGTAAGCTTTAAAACCTATAAATATTAAAATAACAGAAAGAATAGCAATAGAATAAGTAGTAACTTTCTTTTTGTTATTTATGAAATATTCATAACCCTTTTCCCCAAGAATAAGTTCTAAAGTGTTTTCACTTATGTTTTCTTGATTTTCAATATCAGAATTTGATGTTTTCTCTGCAGACTCTACTGTAGATTTAATTTGCTCTTTATTTTTTTCTTCTGCCATTAGACTTGTAATAGAAATCTTTCGATTTATTTAATTCGTTTGCAAAAATAGTTTTTTTTATAAATTAAAAACTAATCTTTTATATTGTAATTTTATAAAATGTATTTATCCAGTCTATCACTTTTAAATTTCAAGAACATTTCTCAGTCCGATTTAGTCCTTTCTAGCAGAGTTAATTGCTTTTTGGGTGACAATGGTCAAGGAAAAACAAATTTATTAGATGCAATATATCATTTAAGTTATACTAAAAGTTTTTTTAATTCTATAGATAGTCAAAATGTAATGTTTGAAGAGTCTTTATACGTAATTCAAGGTGAAGTTAACAATGAACAAGATCAATATAATTTGTACTGTGGCTTGAAAAAAGGAGAAAAAAAGATTTTTAAAAAGAATAAGAAAATTTATAAAAAACTTGCCGATCATATAGGTCTTTTCCCAGTTGTAATGATCACTCCATATGATATAAACTTAGTATTAGAGGGTAGCGAAACTAGAAGAAGATTTTTCGACGCACTAATTGCCCAATTTGATAAAAATTATTTACTGGGATTACTTCAATACAATAAGCTATTAAAACAAAGGAATGCACTTTTAAAAACAAATAGTAGTTCAATTGATTTGTTAGAAATTTATGAAGAGCAAATGGTTGAAAAGGCCCAAGAGATTCACAAGTCTAGAAAAACATTCATAAGGGAATTCGTTCCAATATTTGATAAGTTTTATCAAGATATTTCATCTAATAAAGAAGAGGTAAATTTAAATCATCACTCATCATTGTACGAAAACTCAATGAAAGAATTATTTATTCGAAACAGAACCAAAGACCAATTAATTGGACATACTTCTACAGGTATACATAGAGATGATTTTTTATTTTCTATAGGTGGAAATCAACTTAAAAAGTTTGGTTCACAGGGTCAGCAAAAAACATATTTAATAGCTTTGAAATTGGCGAAATTTGAATATATAAAACTTAAAAAAAATATTACTCCAGTATTATTACTAGATGACATATTTGATAAGTTAGATGACCATAGAGTTGGGTATATACTTAACTTAATACAAAAAAATAATTTGGGCCAAACATTTATAACAGATACCAGTAAGGAAAAAATTCCCAATATTTTATCGGACTTAAAAATTGACAGTAATTTGTTTTGGGTAGAAAATGGTAATTCAACTAAAATAAATTAGATGAAAAAAAGAAATTCTAATGAGGAGAAATTATCCAATGTCGTTAATGATTTCATTGATAAGTTTGGTTTAAAAAAAAGATTTCAAGAACACGAAATTCTTCAAGCATTTAGTGGGATTATGGGGCCATATCTTATGAAAAAAGTAACTAATTCTTATGTAAAGAATCATAAACTTTTTTTAAAACTTTCAAGTTCTTCTTTTAAGCAAGAACTATTGATGCAAAAAACAAAATTATTAGAACAACTTAATGCTGAAATTGGAGAAAATTACTTAAAAGATTTGGTTTTTATTTAACCAAGACCAACGTCTAGAGTCATCATTACAATAAACCCTGCAATTAAACCCATAGTGGCTAAATCTGTATTTCCTCCTTTTTGACTTTCAGGAATTACTTCTTCAACTACAATAAAAATCATTGCTCCTGCAGCAAAAGCTAACGCATAAGGTAAAACTGGTAATACTTGCAAAACTATTGCAGCTCCTATTACTGCAAATATTGGTTCAACTATAGCTGAAAGTTGTCCCCACTGCCAAGATTTAAACTTACTTAATCCTTGTCTTCTTAAAGGTAGTGAAACAGCGAAACCCTCAGGAAAATTTTGAATTCCAATACCGATTGCTAGGGCAACAGCAGAGCCAAGTGTAAATATTTCAACATTTATAAGTTCTGGAGATGCAATGGCACCAAATGCTACTCCAACTGCTAATCCTTCTGGAATATTATGTAAAGCAATTGCTAAAACTAAAAGAATTGTTTTTTGCCATTTTGTATTTACACCTTCTGCATTGGCTTTTTTTTCAAACAGATGAAGATGAGGGATGATTTTGTCTAGAACAAATAAAAATAATGCACCAAAAAAGAAACCAATTGTAGGTGCTAACCATGATGGTAAATTACTTAATCCTAATTCTTTTTGCATTTCTGCATACTCAATTGCAGGAGCTAATAAAGACCAAAAACTAGCAGCTATCATTACTCCACCAGTAAACCCTAAAGAAATATCTAAAACCTTTCTATTAGAAGAATTTATAAAGAAAACTAATCCTGCTCCAATAGCTGTTATGATCCATGTAAATAAACCCGCTACAAGTGCTTGAATAATTGGATGCTGATCAATAAACCAAATTTTAATTATTTCAATCATAAGTTTCTAATAATAAGTTTTGACAAATTTTTTCAGAAAAAGTTAATTTTCTATTATTTATTTCAACTATAAAAGTTCCATCAAATTCTAAAACTTCTATTACTTTTATAGAGTCTCCAAGCTTTATTTTTTCTTTATCTAGATAACTCAATAAGCTAGCTGTTCCTTTTTTTACACCTGTTATTATTCCCTCTTGCTGAATTTTAAGCTCTACTAAAAGCTTTTGGTTCATTTTCTCTATTTTCCCCTCTTTATTTGGAATTGGATCTCCATGTGGATCATATTTAGGGTTTCCTAAAAAATCATCCAAATTTTCAATTAATTCTTCGGATTTAATATGCTCTAACTGTTCTGCAATTAAGTGAACCTGATCCCATCCGAAACCTAATTTATCTACTAAAAAAGTTTCCCAAAGTCTGTGCTTTCTAATAATAGATAATGCTATTAGTTTCCCTTTTTTAGTAAGTGAAGAGCCTTTATATTTTTGGTAGTTGATGTATTTTTTATCGGCTAGTTTTTTTAACATATCTGTTACACTAGAAGGCTTCATATTTAAATAATCCGCAACAGAATTTGTTGAAATAGAGTCATAATCCATTTCTAGATGATAAATAGCTTTTAAATAATCTTCTTCAGATTGAGAATTCATTAGTGTAAAGTTAATTTATTTTTAGACAAGTCTAAAAATAATATTTATTTAGACTAAATTTGTTCATATGAAAAGAATTTCTATTTATTTCTGTTTTTTTTTAATAGCATTTCAATCTTTTTCTCAAGATTTTGATATCACTGGTCAAGTAATTGATCTAAGAAAACAACCAATTCCTTTTGTACACATTACAGATATTAAAACTAAAACTACTGTAGTTAGTGATGTTTTAGGAAATTTTAGTATTAGTCTTGAAAACAAGCATTCTATAATTAAAGCTTCCGCAGTTGGGTTTAATAGTTTGGAATTAAAGCTAGATGATCAGAATATTGAAAATCTTATTTTAATCACTCTAAAAGAAGATAATGATATTTTAAAGGAGATGGTTATAAGTGGAACACTTGAACTAATAGAAAGGAAGGAAAGTTCTATTCCAATAGCTGTTTACTCTTCTCAGTTTCTTAATATAGTACCAGTTCCAAGTTTGGTAGAAGCGACTAATCAAATTACAGGACTTAGACCTCAATTAAATTGTTCTGTTTGTAATACTGGAGATATTCATATTAACGGAATGGAAGGAGCTTATTCTATGATCGTAATTGACGGAATGCCTATAATGGGAGGATTGTCAACTGTTTATGGATTACAAGGAATCCCAACTAGCTTAATAGATCAAGTTGAAGTTATTAAAGGTCCAGCATCTACACTTTATGGATCAGAAGCAATGGCTGGATTAATTAATGTTGTAACCAAGAATATAAATTGTATTCCAAGGTTTTCATTAGATTTTAACCTTTCTTCATGGGGAGAGCTTCAAACATCTTTGAGTTTTAAATTTCTAGATAAAGAAAAGTTTAAAGCTTTTACTGCAATAGATGTTTTTAAATATAATAATCCTATTGATAATAACAATGATGGTTTTACAGATTTAACTCTGAAAAATAGATATTCTATTTTTAATAAACTACAATTTTTTAATGATAAAGGTGCTAACCCTCTAAATATTACATTTAGATATTTAAATGAAGACCGTTGGGGTGGACAAATGGACTTTAAACAAGAAGATAGAGGTAAAAATACTGTTTATGGAGAAGCTATATTAACCAATAGATTAGAGATTAGTTCTTTTTATAAAGCTCAAAAAATGACTAATCTTAAATGGCAAAACTCTTTTAGCTATCATGACCAAAACTCTTGGTATGGACTTGCAGAATATAATGCTCAACAAACTATAGGGTTTAGCCAACTAACATTACATAAAAAATTAGGAGAAAAACATAATTTATTAAACGGTTTAGCATTAAGATATAATAACTATAATGATAATACTTCAGCAACTACTAATGCTGATAGCTGGTGGCTTCCAGGTTTATTCATACAAGATAATTTTAAATTAACTAAAAATCAAAAAATATTATTTGGATGGAGAACAGATTTCCATACCAAACACGGCTATATTCACTCTCCAAGAATTAATTACCAATGGAATATAACAGATAATTCAACTTTAAGGATTGGATATGGTGACGGATTTAGAGTAGTTAATGTATTTACAGAAGATCATGCTGCTTTAACTGGTGCAAGGGAAGTTGTTTTTTTAGAAGAATTAAAACCTGAAAAATCAAAAAATATAAATATTAATTTTAACAATTCTTGGAATACTGAGACGTTAAAAATTTCTATTGAGTCATCTGTTTTTGAATCTAGATTTTCCAACAAGATAATTCCAGATTTCTTAACCAACGATAACCAAATTATTTATTCTAATTTATCAGGATATGCAATAGCTAGGGGAATATCATCTGAAATTTTCTTAAAAATGAATAAGATTCCTTTAAAAACTTCTGCTAATGCTACTATACTAGATGTTTCTAATTTTAATTATAATAATTCAGAAGAATTGATCAAAAGCAGACAACTTTTAGCCGAAAAATACAGTGTAAAATGGACTTTAATATATATTCTTGAAAAAATAGGATTAGAGATTAATTATGCTGCTACAAATTACGGTCCAATACGATTGCCTTTGCTACAAAATGATTTTAGATCTGAATATTCATTGCCATACACAATTCACAATATTAAATTTTCAAAAAACTTTAATAATGGCTGGAGTTCATTTTTAGGAATAAGAAATTTCACCAATTTCACACCACCAGATTATTCAATCTTAAGATCAAACGATCCATTTGATAATAATATAAATGACCCTATTGACAACCCAAATGGTTATACTTTTGATGCCTCTTATATGTATGCATCATTCCAAGGAATTAATATAGTTTTTGGTGGTAGTTTTGTTTTTTAGATTTATAAAAAGTATTTATTTTCATCTATAAGTTTCTTGGCAATTAACCTTCTGTGTTCTTTCAGGTTTGCAGCACTCACCTTGGTAAATCTTTTTAGCCCCATTAGTAATATTTTTTGTTCATCACCCTGTAAAATTGCATAAATAGCTTCTTTTCCATTTTTACTAACTTTTTCAATCACATGGTGTAGAAAATTAATACATATAGATATTTTTTCTTCGTGTTTTTCTCTTCCATCCTTAGAAAGGATTTTCTCAGTTTTTAATAATGCAGACTCAAGCATATAGGTGTCGATAATCATCTCTGAAATATTCATCATTATTTCTTGTTCGTCTTTAAGTTTGTTCCCTAATTTTTCCGATGCTGTTCCAGCTACCATTAAAATTGCTTTTTTCAAGTTAGCTAACACCTTTTTTTCTTCCTCAAACAACTCGTTTTTTGGGGAATCAAACGACGGAATAGTCATAATTTCTTTAATAACTTCTTTTGCTGGGTTCATTAAATCAATTTCACCCATTATTCCTTTTTTTAATATCATTTTCACGATCAGTAATCGATTTATTTCGTTAGTACCTTCATAAATTCTCGATATTCTGGCATCTCTATAGCATGCTTCTACCTCAGATTCTGCAGAAAACCCCATTCCGCCATAAATTTGAACAGCTTCATCGGAAACATACTGAACAACTTCAGAACAAAAAACCTTTAATATTGCACATTCTATGGAATATTCTTCTACACCTTGAAGTTTTGCATCTTGTGTAGAAAGTCCTTTAGCCTCTAATCTTGCAATGTTATCTTCTATATTTTGACCACTTCTATAATTCCCAGCATCGGCAACGTATGTTTTAGTTGCCATTTCAGCGAGTTTGAATTGAATAGCTCCAAATGAAGAAATTTGCGTATTAAATTGTTTACGTTCATTAGCATAGCTTACAGCATAGTTAATTATTTTTTTAGCAGCACCTATAACAGCAACACCTAATTTTATTCTGCCTACATTTAATGAATTCATAGCAATTTTGAATCCTTCTCCACGCTTGCCTAACATTGCAGATTTATGAACTTTTACTTTATTGTAAAAAACTTGTCGTGTTGATGAAGAACGAATTCCAAGTTTTGCTTCTTCTGGGTTTAGTGTTAAACCACCTACTTTATCTTTTTCAAAAACAAAACCAGTTATATTTTTATCATCTTCAATTCTAGCAAAAACTATAAAAACATGAGCAAACCCAGCATTTGATATCCAAATTTTTTGACCTGTTATTTCATAATGTTCTCCATCATCAGACAAAACTGCTTTGGTTTTTCCAGAATTTGCATCAGATCCCGCATCTGGCTCGGTAAGGTTATAACAAGCCATCCATTCCCCAGAAGAAATTTTTGGTAAATAATGAAGTTTTTGTTCTTCACTTCCGTAAAGTAAAATTGGAAGGGTTCCAATGCCAGTATGAGCTCCAAAAGCTGTAGCAATTGATCCTGATAAACTTGATATTTCTTCGCAAATTAACATGCCAGTATTAAATCCCATTCCTAAACCTTGGTATTTCTCAGGTACGCTTACTGCTAGAAGTCCTAGTTCACCAGCTTTACGCATTAATTTTTCAACTAGTTCGTAATCTTTCTTTTCAAAACGCATCAAATTTGGCTTTATTTCTAGGTTTGAAAATTCCTCAGTTGCATTAAGCATCATCAATTGCTCTTCCCCAAATTCTTCTCTAATAAAAACATCTTTATAGCTTGTTTGTTTTACTAAAAATTCTCCTCCTTTTATCATTGTTTTATTTTAATTTTTTTTATAATATTTCAAATATTCCACAAGCTCCCTGTCCAGTTCCAACACACATGGTAACAGCTCCAAATTTTTGTTTTCTTCTTTTCATTTCATTAATTAACTGAACACTAAGTTTGGCACCTGTACAACCCAGAGGATGTCCTAACGCTATAGCTCCACCATTTACATTTACTATTTCTGGATCAAGTCCTAACTCATTTATAATCGCAACTGATTGAGAGGCAAAAGCTTCATTCAATTCTATTTGTTGTAAATCTTTCAGTTTCATTCCGGCTAATTTCAAAGCTTCAGGAATAGCATATAATGGGCCGACTCCCATTATTTTAGGATCTAATCCAATTACTTTATAAGAAATTAATCTTGCAATAGGTTCAATATTTAGCTCTTTTACCATTTCCTCAGACATTACCATTACAAATGAAGCACCATCAGATGTTTGTGAAGAGTTGCCCGCAGTGACAGTTCCTCCATTTTTAAAAACAGGCCTTAGTTTACTTAGCGCCTTAATGTTTGAGTTTTTTCTTGGTCCTTCATCTGTTTTTACAACATACTTTTTTTCTTGTTTTTTTTCGTTTTCGTCTAAAAAAACATGATTAACCTCAATAGGAGCTATTTGACTTTCAAATTTTCCAGTTTCAATAGCTGAAATAGCTTTAAGATGTGAGTTCAGTGCAAATTCATCTTGAGAATCTCTACTAACATTAAACTTTTTAGCAACTTCTTCAGCAGTTAATCCCATTCCCCAGTACCATTCTGGATTCTCTTTACTCACTTTATGATGAGGCACTATTCTCCAACCTCCAAATGGAATAGGGGACATGCATTCTGCTCCGCCAGCTATTATACAATTAGCAGCTCCAGACTCAATCTGGTATTTTGCAAGAGCAATACTTTGTAAACCAGAAGAACAGTATCTGTTTATTGTCATTCCTGGAACTTTATCGGTATTTAAGCCCATTAGTGAAATCATCCTAGCTAAATTTAAACCTTGCTCTGCTTCCGGGGTAGCATTGCCAACAATAACATCGTCTATTCTCTTAGTATCTAACTCAGGAAAGTCCTTCAATAAGTGTTGTACAACTTGTTTTCCCATTTCATCTGGTCTTGTAAATCGAAACATTCCCTTTCCAGATTTACCAACTGCTGACCTATATCCACCTACTATATATGCTGTTTTCATAATGAATAATTTTAATTTCTTAATATTTTTCCAGTTTGTAATAAACTTTGAATTCTTTCAAGGGTTTTTCTTTCTGTACATAATTCGATGAAGGCTTTTCTCTCCATTTCTAATAAATATTTTTCTGAAACTTCTGTAAGTTGAGAAAGATCTCCTCCAGAAAGAACATAACCTAGTTTTTCTGAAATTAATTGATCATGTTCTGACATGTAATTACCTGACTTCATAGAACTAGCACCAGCATAAACTATTCCGAGTCCTTCTTGACCAAGAACAGTAATGTCTTTTCGCATATTTTTTTGAACGTATCCTTTTTCAGACATTTTTAGACATATTTCTTTAGCGTATGATATTTGATTTTTTCTAGATATTATTACTTCGTCAATACCTTTTCTTAAAAAGCCTAATTCCATTGCTTCATCTCCTGAGGAAGAAACTTTTGCTTGACCTATGGTCAAAAAATTATCTCTAAATCTATTGATTCTCATATCTCCTTGTTTTAATCCGTCAGAAAACCTAAGTGCCATTTCTTTAGTTCCACCACCGCCAGGAATTAATCCTACTCCAAATTCAACTAGCCCCATATAAGTTTCTGCATGAGCAATAACTTTATCAGAATGCAAACATATTTCACACCCTCCTCCAAGAGTCAATCCGTGGGGTGCAGCTACAACAGGAACGGATGAATATCTTAATCTCATAGTTGTATTTTGAAATTCTCTAACTGCCATTTCTAATTCTTCATATTCTTGTTCTGCAGCTAGCATAAATATTATACCCACATTAGCGCCTGCAGAAAAGTTAGCACCTTCATTGGCTATAACTATTCCTTTATAATCTCCATTTTCAGCCAAGTCAATTGCATGATTTAATGCTTGTAATATTTCACTTCCAATAGTATTCATTTTTGAATGAAAAGAAACATTAATAATTCCATCTCCGATATCTAAAATAGATGCTTCATTATTTTTCCAGACTAATGCTTTTTCATTTAAGTTCCCTAATGTTACAACTCCTTCTAAACCAGGTATTTTAGTTAGTTTATTATTTGATAAATCATAAAATTCAGGGATTTCATTTTCCAGAGAGTAAAATTTAAAATCATCATTTTTCTCTAATTCTTTTATCCAATTTGGAATGGTTAAACCTTGATTTTTTATTTCTTTAACTCCGTTTAAAAACCCTACAGCATCCCACATTTCAAATGGTCCCATTTCCCAACCAAAACCAGCTTTCATTGCTTCATCTAATCTAAAAATCTCTTCTGCAATTTCAGGAATTCTGCAAGCAGAATAACTAAAAATACCTGCAAATATTTTTTTATAAAAATCTCCTGCTTTATCCTTTCCATTGAAGAGAATTTTCATTCTTTCCACTAGGTTTTCTGTTTTTCTTGCTTTAGCTATTGTTTCAAACTTGGTTTTTACAGATTTTTTATATTCAAAGGAAGCTAGATCAAGTTCGAGAATACTTTTTTTACCTTTTTCATCAATTGTTTTTTTATAAAACCCCTGACCTGTTTTACTTCCTAGCCAATCATTCTCTTGCATTTTGTGAATGAAATCTGGTAGCTCAAATATGTTGTTTCTTTCATCACTAGGACAATTAGATTTTAAACCATTAGCCACATGGATTAAAGTATCTAGTCCAACTACATCACAAGTTCTAAAAGTAGCAGATTTTGCACGTCCCATAATTGGCCCAGTTAGTGCGTCTACATCTCCCACCGAAATTCCCATTTCACCTACGGTATGAAATAATTCTTGAATGGCAAATACTCCAATTCTATTTGCTATAAACCCAGGAGTATCTTTACAAATAACAGTGCTTTTTCCTAGTATCTTCTCCCCAAAATTTATCATAAAATTTATAATTTCTTTTTGAGTATGCTTAGTTGGTATAATTTCTAATAATCGAAGGTATCTAGCAGGATTAAAAAAATGACTTCCAAAAAAATGATTTTTAAAATCATCAGATCTATTAGCTAACATCATTTCAATAGGTATTCCAGATGTATTACTAGATACTAATGATCCTTTTTTACGAAATTGATCAACTTTTTCAAATATAATTTTCTTCACATCTAAGCGCTCTACAACTACTTCAATTATCCAGTCGTAATTATTTATCTTTTCAAAATCGTCTGTAAAATTCCCGGTAGTTATATTTATTAATTTTGAATTTGTAAAAAGAGGGGAAGGTTTAGACTTTATTGCATTTTGTAAAGAAATATTGACTAAACTATTTCTTGTTTGCTTATTAGAATTAGATTCTTCATTTTTGGGAATTATATCTAGTAATAGCACCTCAAGTCCTACATTCGCAAGATGACAAGCTATTCCAGAACCCATTATGCCAGATCCTAACACTGCTACTTTTTTTATGTTTTTAATCATAATTTAAATATTTCTTTATTATCAATTAGAGAATTGATTTCATTTAAAACCTTAAAACAAGTTTTTAATTCACTTTCATTAATTTTTTCTTGAATGGTTTTATTAAATTTTATAACAGAATTTCTTGTTCGATTACGCATAGTAATTCCTGTTTTAGTTAAGTAAATATTTACCATTCTTTTATCATTTTTATCTATTCTCTTTTCTATCCATCCTTTTCTTTCAAGAGATTTTATCATTCTTGTTAGACTTCTTGGTTCCATTCCCATTTTAGGACCAAGTTTTGTAGATGGTGTGCCATCTTTATCAATATTTAGTAATGTATATCCAATAGCCATTGTTCCACCATATTTGTTTGCCTTCGTATTATACATTCTAGATATGTTATACCACGACCATCTTATATGAAAATCTGCTGTATCTACTGGTTTCATGAAATAAAGATAATTAAATCTAGTATGCATGCATACTACTTATTAAAAAAAAGGTTATTTATTTTGAATAATGTTTCCAGTCATTTTAAGTAGGGTAGCATTTGACTCCAAAAGGTCATAACTTGCCTGGTATAAAGAAACTCCTGATGATAAATATGACATTTCAATATCTCTAAAATTAAATGAATTAATCAATCCACTTTGTTCTTTAAGTTTTGCTATTTCTAAATTATCCTTAGACACTAAAAAAGCTTTTTTAGTTAATTCAAATATTTGTAATCTAGTCAAATAAAGTTCATAGACATTGGTTAGCTCAAAAGTTAATTGATCTATCATTTGAGCCATTCTTAGTTGATCTATTTCTTTTTGTAACTCTAATGCCTTAATTCCTCTTCTAACTTTCCCACCATCATATAGCTTAAAATTAAGAGTGAAATTCCCATAGTAATTTAAATTTTTACTTTGAGCTCTTCCAATTGGAGCGCTAGCATCATTTGTATTTAATTGACCTACTGTTGAATTTATTCCAGAATTAAAATTAATGACTGGATAAAACTGTGATTTTGCAAGTGAAATATCTTCTTGATTTAATGCAATATCTATAAATTGGTTTTTGATATTAGTATTATTAGATAGCATTTCTTTTTTTAGAGATGCAAGATCTTTCTGATTTAATTCAGGTTTTATTTTAGAAGTTAAAATCCATTTTTTTTCAACATCTTCTCCCATAATTAGATTTAAATTTCTAACTGAATTTCTTAAAGCTAATTTTTGAAATAATTTATTTGAACTATCTGTGTATAAATTCCCCTCGTACTGTAATAAATCAAATTTCACACCAATTCCCAGTTCACTTTTAGCTTGCTGTTGTTCGAATTTTTCTTTAGTAAGTAAAAGAATGTTTTCTAAGAGATTAAGTTGTTCTTTTTGGATTTTTGCTTGATAATATGCAAGTATTATTCCATGTATAGTATTTTCAATAGCAAGTGTAGCAGTATTTTCACTTTGAATTTCTAGTTGCTCTAATTTTTTTTTATTTGCCTTTACTCCAAAACCATTAAAAATTGTCCAATTCACTGATAAGCTTCCACTCACATCATTTGAAAGAAAAAGAAAGGGAGCAAATGATATTGGATTATTTCTCTGATCAGAAATAGAATTGTTTTGTCCTATGTTTACGTTTACTTGAGGAAGTTTACCTGCTTCTCCCCAGTTATTAAAAATTTTATTTATCTCAACATTTTTAAGCGTAAGTCTAATATCATAATTTTTTTGTAACCCATTTTCTATTGCTTTACTAAGACTTAATGAATCTTGAGAAAACATTAAATAGGGAACAATAAATAATATGCTAAAGATCTTTTTCATCAAATTCCTTTATTCTTTTATTGTTTTCTAAAACTGGTTCAACATCTTTCCAATTAGGTGCAATTTCACCACCTTCCCAAATCCATCTTCTTGTCCTCTTAATATCATTAAAATACAAAATTAAAGCCGGAAAATATAGTAGTAGGATAATTGTTCCAAAAAGTACTCCATAGGCAACAGAAATAGCCATAGGTATTAAAAATTGAGCCTGAAAACTAGTTTCTAAAATTAAAGGATAAAGCCCTGCAACTGTAGTAATAGTTGTTAACGTAATCGCTCTAAATCTTGAAATTCCTGCTTTTAGTACCGCTTCTTTAATCGGCATTCCCATTGCTAAATTTTTATTAAACTGATCTAACATAACTACAGCATCGTTTACCAATATTCCAACAAGTGCAATTACTCCCCAAACACTAAGCGTTGAAAATGGCTTTCCAACTATTCCATGTCCCAGCAATGCGCTAAAAATACCTACTGGAACTACCATAAGTATTAACCTACTTTGATAAAATGATTTAAAGTTTAGTGAAATTGTCATCATTATTAGAATAATACTTATTAAAAACGCTATGCCAAGTCTTTCACCAGAATCTTGGGCACGTTCAGCTTGTCCTTTAATTTGGTAATTAACATTGGGAAAATTGGATAATAGTTTTGGAAGAATATCTCTTTTAATTTGAGAATTTACTTGTCCAGAAAGTTCGGAATCAATTAAACTTGCATCTACTCTTATTTCTTTTTTTCCGTCTATATGATTAATTTTTATTTTTCCTCTTTTAATAGTGTAATCCGCCAACTCTTTTAAAGGGAATTCTTGACCTAAATCGGTTTTAATTCTAGTATTTTCAATATCTGCTATTGAATTTCTGTCTGAAAATGGATAACGCAACCAAATCTTTATTTCATCTCGACCCTTAATTAATCTTTGAACTTCTTGACCAAAAAAACCTTGTCTTATTTGGTTAGATATAGACATTTCATTCAATCCCAGCAGGTAGGCTTTGGGTTTTAGTTCTAGATGCAATTCTCTATTGCCAATACCGCTGTTGTCTAAAACACTCTTTACTTCAGGAAAACCAACAATTTGCTCTTTAATCCAATTTGCTGCGCTTTCAAGTTCTTCACTTTCTTCACTTTGTAAAGAAATAGACACTTCTTTTCCAAATCTTTGCTGGCCACCTACAGTAAATTTTTCCAATAGTCTTATAGAATCTTCAGGGAATTTTGCTCTTAATTCATTAGACATATCTATTGTGGAAATGTGGTCATTTTCTTTGACAGAAATTCTAATAGAACCAACATGAGAACCATATTCTCCTAAATTCTCTGTGGTACCTACGCTAAGGGACTGATAAGTAATTATAGTGTCGTTGTATTTTTTAATTAATTCTTGGTTGTATTGCTCTACCACAGAATCACAGTACCAAAGAAAATTCTCTGTTTTAGTTTCTCTATCTCCAGGTTGATAAGTAAACTCTACCAAAATACTGTCAAAGGGAATACTAGGAAAAAATGTCCATCTAATCCAACCAAAATTAAAAAGAACAACAATTAAAAAAATAAAACCCATGGGGCCCCAAACATGTAATCTGTGTCTTTCAAGTATCTTTTCTAATAACCTTCCGTAACCTTCTTTAACGCTATTAACCCCACTATTTAAAGCTTTTCTGAATTTGCTATCATTAGGCTTTAATATCTTTTTACTTGCAAGGTGAGAGGGAAGTATCAAAAATGCTTCTATTAAAGAAAAAAGTAGACAAGCAATAACACTAAATGCCATTTCTTGCATCATTTCCATTTCCCCACCAACAAACAACAAAGTAGAAAAAGCAAATACAGTAGTTAATACAGAAGTGAAAACGGCATTCATTACTTCTGTGGTGCCGTCTAAGGCAGCTCTCATTGGAGATTTCCCACGTTCAAAATGTGCGTAAATATTTTCAGCGATTACAATTCCGTCATCTACCAATATCCCCACTACTAAAATCATTCCAAATAAGGAAATCATATTTATAGTCATTCCATAGAGTATTCCAAATGAAATCATTCCAATGAATGAAAACGGAATTCCAAATGCTACCCAAAGCGACAATCTTAAGCTTAAAAACATTCCTAAAACAAGACAAACCAAAAATAAGCCAATGACAAGGTTATTAGATAGAGTATCGATACGTTGGTCTAAAAGATCTGCAAATTGGAAAAGAGACCGCATTTTAAATTTTTCTTCATTTTTATTGAACTTGGAAATATAAGATGTCATCTCATCTGCAATTTTATCTAGATCTTCGTCTGTAGTTTTTTTAACAATAAAACTTACGCCTCGTTTTCCATTTATGTAGTTTTTAAGAGGAACTTCAGTGAAATCTAATTTTACTTCTGCTATGTCTTTTAATTTTACAACGTCTCCGTTTGGCTTTGCAAAAATTACTATTTCTTTTACTTTGTCAGGATCTGTAGATCTGTTCATAGAACGAATAATAATTTCCTCTTCATTGGTTTTAACACTGCCTCCAGAAAGATCTATGTTACTCATTCTAATAACATTGGAAATAATATTGAAGTTTAAGCCATATTTAAGTAAATCATTCTCTCTTATATCTACAGAAATTATTACTGGTGGATAGCCAACTACATCGATTTGGCTTATTTCTTTAGAAGATAGTAATTCTCTTTCAATTTTTTCAGCCATCTTCTTAAGTTCCCAAAGATTGTCAGGACCATACAAAGAATAAAAACCTACCACATTGCTCATTCCCCCCATTCCTCTTGACGTTTGGGCATAAACAATTGGTTTTTCGGCACCTGCAGGGAATTGAGAAATACCATCTACTGCATTCTTAACATCCTGTAGCATTTCATCTACATCTATCCCTTCTATACCAGTGATCGTTATATCAGAAACGTTTTCAGTGGACTTAGAAGTAATTTCCTTAACTCCTTGAATGCCATTTAAAGATTCTTCAATTCTAGTTGTGATTCCCTCTTCAATTTCTTTTGGAGATGCACCAGGATATGAAACTGTAATGTAAACACGATTTGGGTTCATTTCAGGAAAAAATGACTTAGGCATTAAGAATAAACTTAAAACACCTACTATTCCAGTAATGACAATTAATGCATTTGCCCAAATTGGAAACTTAATAAAGTAGGCTATAAGTCTCTTCATCTTAATTAAAAATCGGCGTTATTTTCAAGCTGTCTTTTGAGTTTACAATAGGCTGTGGAAGGTATATTATAGAATCCTTTAAATTATCTACGTAATAGTTTCTTTCATCACTAGATCTAATATTTATTTTAGTACTATGAATGGTACTATCCATATCAACTGTATAAATTTTGTTTTCTCCAAAAATTGCTGTTCTTGGGATTTTACATACCAGTTCTAATGCATTTAGCTCCAATTTTGCTTTAACATACATTCCATAATATAATGGTAGTTTATTAATTGGTTTTACGTATACTGGAACACTTTGAGTATTGGCATTAATAAAGTTACCTACACGTACAACTTTACCCATAAATTCATTTTCATTTTCTATTAATGTAACGGAACTTCCAATTTTAATTTTTTGCATGTATTTTACCGCAAGAGGAATTTCTATTTCTAACTCATCATCTCTTATTATTTGAATAACTGGGTTTCCTGGATTTACTATTGCCCCTTGATCAATATACGCTTCTACAATTGAGCCATTAAAGGGAGCAACTTGAAAATACTTTGTTAACCTGTATTCATCGCTTTTAATATTTAAGTATTCCGCTAAAAGTTTTCTTGAAATGATAAAGTTTTTTTCTTTAGAAGTTGTAAAATTTGGGAATTCTTCTAATGGCTGATCTACAGTAATAGAATTAAAAAAATTATACCATTTATCGTATTGTTTTGAATGGTCTGTTGCCAAATCTGGTAATACTGACGTCCATTGGCTTAGGTAGTTGCTTTTTCGTGCTGCAAGTGAAAGCTTTGCATCCGTATCTCTGATTTTAAAAATTAAATCTCCTTTTTTGAAAGAAGTTCCTTTTTTTAAAGAAATTGGGCTATTTAATAATCCTTGGACTTCTGAAGAAATATTAATCATCGTTCCTGCCATAACTCTTCCAGATCCAGAGACGATCACTGGATATGTCTTATTTAAAACCACTTGAACGTTCGCAAATTTTGAAGAAACTACAGCACTAACATTTTTAATTTTAGAAGCTCTAATTTCCTCGGCGTTAGATTCTCCATAACTTACTCCAGACTCGTAGCTAATGCTTCCAACTATAAATAATAGACCTGAAAGTAGGAATAGAATTACTGTAATAATGATTTTACGAATTTTCATAGGTTTAATAAATCATTCAAAGATAGTTTTATTGATATAATTTTATGTTAAAAAATTATAACAAAAAAAAGCCCCGGAGGGCTTTAAAATTATTTTTTTGTGTGAGATCCATCACAGTATCCGTCTGGGTCTGCACTGTTGCCACATCCGCATTTTGGTCTGTCAGTGTTCATATTTAATTGTTAGTTAATAATTTAATATTTAAAGTGAAAATATCATCAATTGCTTTATCGCCTAATGTGTCAAAAAATGATGTTGAACCATATCTTACATTAAATTTTGATCTATCAATTTCAATTTTTGCAGAATAGGTATTTTTTTCATTAGTAACATCAAAACTTATATCTTCTGTTTTTCCTTTAATAGTTATTTGACCTTTAACAGATGCAACGTTGTTTAAAAAAGCAGAACTATTGTTAATCTTAAGAATTGCATTAGGAAATTTTCCAACTCCAAAAAAATCATCTGATTTTAAATGACCAACTAATTTTTGATTGTATCCTGCATCTTCTAAGTCTGAACATGATATTGTATTCATGTCAATTACAAAATTACCACTACTAATTTTATTATTCTTGATTTCTAGAGAACCACTTTTTATTTTAATTGTCCCTTCATGTTGTCCGGTTATTTTTTTCCCTAACCAACTAACAGATGATTTTGCAGTATTTATTGTCTGAATTTGTCCTTGAAGTCCAAATGTATACGAACTTAAAACTAATGCTAGTAAGAAATATTTTGTTTTCATTTTATATAGATTTATTTTTTGCAAATATGGACAGTTAATTAACCGCGTGCATTAATCTATATTAAGAAATGAATTAATTACAATTCTCTTCTTATTTTACTAAGTGCTTCAGCTGTGATTCCTAAATAGGAAGCTATCATTTTTTGTGGTATTCTGTTTGGAAGTAGAGGATAGGTTTCTAAAAACATCTCATATCTCTCTTTGGCAGAAGAACTCATTAATTGAATAACTCTACTTTGCAATGACCCAATTCTTCTTACCAATAATTTTGAATTTTTTTGAAGTATTTCTTTTGTTGATTGATCAGTCTTTAAATAATCTAAACTAAAAACAACTATCTCGCTATCTTCAATAGTGTCAATATAAAGTTGAGTAGGTTTACTAAACACATTGGACTCTATATCTGCTATAATCCACTCTTCAGTACCAAACATAAAAATATGCTCTTTGCCTTTTTCATCAATGGAATAACTCCTTATTAATCCTTTTTTTACATAGAAAGCATTCTTTGAAACAACTCCTTGCTTTTGAATAATTTCTTTCTTTTTAAAGTTTTTATGTATTGCTTTAGTATCTGCACCTATTATTTCTTTAAGAAAGTCCATATATAGTTATTATTAATTCCCTTTAATTCTATTAAAAAGTTCTTTGAAAACCAGTCTGAAATTTTTAATTTCTGGTTGTTTTTTAATAGCTGTCACGTTTCCATTTTCTTCAGTATTTAATTCATAATACCATAAAAAAGACGCATTATTTACATCCATTCCCATTTGACCAAATCTTAAATCCCAGAAAAGTAATTTTCCATTATCTTCTTCTATTCTGTACCACCCAGCAGAAATATCAATAAGTTGTTTTATGACTTTTTGATTCATATACGGTTCAAGTAAATAATGATTTTTAGAGAATTCTTTAGAATAAGTTATTTCTTTATTATCAAATAAAGAATAGTAAGCTGTTCTGTACCCATTTTTAGTTTCAATTAAGGACGACCAAAGAATAGAATTTAATGGAGATGGTTTGGTGTCCATTTCTAAATAACTAATATTTTGAGACTTAAGCCCTTTCTCAAATTCATTGAAAGAAACCCATTTAAACAAAATAGTAATAACTAAATAAGTAGTACTTATACTTAGTCCAATCTTATTAAATTTTGACCTTAAAGAATTTTCTTTTTTGTAGCAAAAAGCAAGTATTAAAAAAAATAAAAATGGCAATGTGTATAGTGGATCTACAACAAAGATGTTCTGATAAGCCAGTCTATAATTTAAGGGCCAAAAAAACTGTGTTCCCCATGTTGTGTGTGCATCTAAAAGTGGGTGAGTTACAGTAGTCCAAAAAAATAGTTTTGTCCAATCTTTAAAAGAAACTTCATTTATTTTAAAATGAATTTTTTTAGCAAACCAACCTAGTATTGGAGCAATTAAAACAGCAAAGATTATAGAGTGTGAAAAACCTCTGTGCATTTCAGTAGTAGAGATTTCGTCTGTAAAATACCTAAGTAAAACATCTAAATCGGGAATTGTACCAGCTATTGCCCCCCATAAAATAGCTTTGTTGCCAATTTTCTTGCCTAAAACAAGTTCACCTACTGAAGCTCCTAAAACAATTTGAGTAAGTGAATCCAATATTTAATTAATAGATAAGTACCTTATTTTTACTTTAAAACGAGAATTAAATTTGAGAATATTTAATCTTAAAACTATTTATCAGTATTAATTAAAACAGGTGTTTTACCGTCAGTAAGAATAAGTTTTGCATTGTTTGAAGTTGCTATTTCTCTAAGAACCTCTAGACTTTTCCATTCAATATTTCCCTCAGTAATACCTTCTTTAATAATTAATTGTGCATCTCTTATTCCTGCGGCTTCAATTCTTTTTCTTTCAGCTTCTTTGGTTTCTTTAAGTAAAACAAACTCCATTTGCTGAGCTTGTTGTTCGGCTCTTAACTTAGACTCAATAGCTGCATATAATCCAGAGGGTAAGGTGATACTTTTTAATAAGATAGCTTCAATGATAAATCCTCTATTTTCTAAAATTTTACTCATTTGCTGTTTAATTTCTTTTTCAATAATCGATCTTTTTCCAGAGTGCATATCTTTTGCATAGAATTTTGCGCAAACATCTGCTGCAGCAGATCTAAAGGTGCTTAATATCAATACTTTTTCAAAATTTGCTCCAACTTCATTAATTATATCAATTGCTTTTTCTTGTTTTACATGGTAAAGTATAGATATTTGAGAGCTTACGTTTAATCCTTCTTTAGACGGTAGGTTTAGTTTAACTTCTCTGTTTACAGTTCTTGTAGGTACTTTAACAAGTATTGTTGTTAATGGGTTTACAATTGCAAGGCCAGGTGAAATTACATTCCCCTTTAATCTTCCAAATTTTTGTCTCACTCCAACTTCACCTGGCCTAACAACAGCACAAGAATTAAAGATGGTAGAAGAAATAAGTAGAAGTATTAAAAGTTTAATTGTTTTCATAATAAAATTTTTTTCTTTAATAAAGAAACAATTTTTATACCATAAAAAAAATAAAGTTTATTAAAAACTGTAAATAGTTACTTACTAAAGGAGAAACTTGATGTTGGTTGTAAATAGTTTAATAGAAATAGCCAAAAGGATTACGCCAAAAACTTTTCTTATTATACCAATTCCATTTTCGCCAATAATTTTTTCAATTTTTGTAGATGCTTTAAGAACTATGTAAATAAAAATCATGTTAATAACAATAGCTACAATAATATTAACATTGCTAAAAGCAGCTTTCAATGAAAGTAGTGTTGTTAAACTTCCCGGCCCTGCTATGAGAGGAAATGCTAGGGGAAAAACTGTAGCGTTTAAGGGGTTTTTCTCTTCTTTATATATTTTTATGCCAAGTATCATTTCAAGTGCTATAAAAAATATTATTAATGAACCTGCAATAGCAAAGGAGTGAACATCAAGACCAATAATGCTTAATAATTGCTCTCCTAAAAACAAAAAAATAATCAATATAAAACCAGCAATAAGACTGGCTTTTTCGCTTTGAATATGACCTGCTTTTTTTCTTAAATCTATAATTATTGGAATATTACCAATAATATCAATAACAGCAAATAAAACCATAGATGTGGTTAAAATATCTTTAAAATTAAACTCCATTTTTTCAAAAAATTTCAGCGAAATTAAGCTAATTTTTTAACTGACAATTATTTTAAAAATTATGTTGCTGGATCGGGTATCATTTCGTGTACTTTTTCTATTTCTTTTAAAACATCAGCACTCAGAGAAACGTATATAGAATCTATATTTTCTTTAAGCTGTTCTAAATTAGTAGCTCCTATTATATTACTAGTTACAAATGGTTGCTGATTTATAAAAGCCAAGGCCATTGAAGTTAGTGAAAGTTGGTACTTTTTAGCGATTTCTAAATATAGTTTTGCAGCTTCTGTACTTTGATTACTACTGTACCTTATAAATCTTTTAAATAAGTTCAATCTATTTTCCGGTAAATCTTTATTCTCTATATACTTCCCTGAAAGTACTCCACAACCTAGTGGTGAATAGGCTAATAAACCAACGTTTTCTTGCATGGAAACTTCTGCATTTCCAACTTCGAATTGTCTGTTAAGTAATGAATATGGATTTTGAATGGTAATCATTCTTGGCAAATCGTTTTTAGCCTCTTCCAAGAATCGCATTGTTCCCCAGGGGTTCTCATTAGAAATGCCAGTATGTCGTATTTTTCCAGACTTAATTATTTCATCTAATGTGTGAAGTACTTCATTAAAATTATCTTTCCACTTTTCATCTTTAAGGTGTTTGTAGCCTCTTTTCCCAAAAGTATTTGTAAATCTTTCTGGCCAGTGAAGCTGATATAGGTCTACATAATCAGTTTGAAGCCTTTTTAGGCTATTATCTACAGCTTCAATTAGTCCAGCTTTTTTAAATCCTGTTGTTCTAATGTGTTTGGTGTAGTCACCAGGACCTGCAATTTTAGTTGCAAGAACAATAGAATCTCTTTTTCCACTTTTTTTAATCCAATTTCCAATAATTCTTTCGGTATTTCCGTATCGTGTAGCTTCTGCAGGAACAGGATACAATTCTGCAGTATCAATAAAATTAACACCTCTTTCCAGAGCATAATCTATTTGGTGGTGACCATCCAGCTCTGTATTTTGTCTTCCATAAGTCATTGTGCCAAGACATATCCTACTTACTTTAATATTGGTATTTGGCAATAAATTATATTTCATATTTATTTAATTATTCATCACATTGTTTTGTTTATCAATAGATTCTTGATGAATTGCTTTAAGTAACTGCTGAATAAAATGTTCACTTAGTCCATTTTCTTTGCCATATTTTGTTCTTATTTTCAACATTTCTATCCATCTATTATTTTGTAGAATGGTGACTTTATTTTCCTTTTTATGACGACCTATTTTTTCTACTAATTGCATTCTTCTTTTTAAAACATCTAGAAGTTCAATATCTAAATCATCTATCTGTATCCTAAGTTGTTTTAAAGTTGCTTTAAATTCTTTATTATCTGTATCAAAGTTTCTTACAATAAGATTGTTTAAAATTTCATCTAATTCTAATGGAGTAATTTGCTGTTCTTTATCACTCAATGCATTTTTAGGATCTATGTGGGTTTCAATCATAAGACCATCATAACTCATATCCATTGCCTTTTGTGCAATTTCCATAATTAGATTACTGTTTCCAGAAATATGACTTGGATCACAAATCATAGGTAGATCAGGAAATTTCCTTTTTAAATCTAAAGCAAGTTGCCATTGAGGAATATTTCTGTATTTAGAGTTTTTATAGGCAAAAAAACCTCTGTGAATTGCAGCAATGTTATAAACTCCAGCATCTTGTAATCTTTCTATGGCACCAATCCATAGATTAAGTTCTGGATTAATTGGGTTTTTTATCAGTACTGTAATATCAGTATTTTTAAGAGCATCTGCAATTTCTTGGATAGCAAAAGGATTACCTGTTGTTCTGGCCCCAACCCAAAGCATATCAACATCGTGTTTTATAGCAAGTTCTACATGTTTAGCTTTAGCTACTTCAACAGTTGTTTTAAGCCCTGTTTCATCCTTAACTTTTTTGAGCCAGTTAAGACCTTCAACGCCAATTCCTTCAAAGGTATTAGGTCTTGTTCTAGGCTTCCATATACCGGCTCTAAATATTAAGTTGGAATGTTTTTTTAATTTATGAGCAGTTGCTAATACTTGTTTTTCAGATTCAGCACTACAAGGTCCTGCTATAACAATAGGCTTGGAAGAAATAAATATTTTCTTAAAATTATTTGTCATTTTCGATAGCGAAGATATTTAGATAATTTAAGTAGATAAAAAATTGTTCAATAAACTTATCTTTTAAATTATATATTTCATGGTACATAGTATTCTTATTACTAAATATGATTTAATTAATGGCTTTATCAATCAGATTTTAAATAAAGTATTTATTTAAGATATTTAATTGTTATGTTTAACCCTTGAATTATTTATCTGTAGAAAATATAAGCAAGTCCTTTGGAGAAAGAGTGCTTTTTGAGGGTTTAAACTTTGGACTAAATTATGGGGATAAAGTAGCTTTAATTGCAAATAATGGCTCTGGTAAAACCAGTATGCTAAAAATTATTGCAGCAAAAGATGTTCCTGGAACTGGCAAAGTTACTGTTCGTAATGGAATTAGAATTGGTTACTTAGAGCAAGAGCCTATTTTTAACGAAAAGTACACTATCAACGAATTATTATACAATTCTAATGCTGAAGTTGTAAAAATCATAAGGGAGTATGAGTCGGCTCTTGAAATGCAAACCAATGATTATAATGACATAACTGCCGAAAGGTTTGAAAAGGCTTCCATTAATATGGAAAAGGCCAATGCTTGGAATTTTGACAATGAGTTAAAACAAATACTTTCAAAATTTAAAATAGTAAACTTAGATGCTAAGGTAAAAATGCTATCTGGGGGACAAAAAAAACGATTGGCTTTGGCATTATTGTTAATTGATGCTCCAGATATGTTACTACTTGATGAACCAACCAACCATTTGGATATTGAGATGATTGAATGGTTAGAGGAGTTTTTAAAGGGTCAAAACATTACCCTTTTAATGATTACCCATGATCGTTACTTTTTAGATCGTGTTTGTAATCATATTCTCGAACTAGAAGATGGCAAGTTGTACCACCACAAAGGTAATTACAGCTACTTTTTAGTAAAAAGAGACGAAAGGGAAAGTAATTTCAATGTAGAGTTGTCTAAGGCTGGGAGACTAATGAAAAAAGAGCTGGAGTGGATTAGAAAATCTCCTAAGGCTAGAACTACAAAATCTAAAGCTAGAGTAGATAATTTTGAGAATATAAAAACTAAGGCTAATTCTAAAAAAATAAAGCAGGAGTTAAAACTAGAAGTGAAGATGAGTAGGGTAGGTGGTAAGATTTTAGAACTTAAAAAAGTATATAAATCTTACGGAGATCTTAAAATACTTAGTGGTTTTGATTATACTTTTAAAAATGGTGAAAGAATAGGAATTATTGGAGAGAACGGAGTAGGGAAAAGTACTTTTTTAAATATAATTACTCAGTCTCTGAAACCAGATAGTGGAAAAATTAATGTTGGAGAGACTATTGTATATGGTTATTTTACTCAAAAGGGTATTCAATTAAAAGAGGATAAGAGAGTAATTGAAGTGTTAAAGGATATTGCCGATGTTATTGTTATGTCCGATAGTAAGAAAATAACTGCGTCTCAGTTATTGGAACATTTTATGTTTCCATCTAATATGCAATATACCTATGTTTCTAAGTTAAGTGGTGGAGAGAAAAGAAGGTTGTATTTGCTCACGGTTTTAATGAAAAATCCAAATTTTTTAATTTTAGATGAGCCTACCAATGACTTGGATTTACTCACTCTCAATAAGTTAGAAGAGTTTTTGTTGGATTTTAAGGGCTGTTTAATTTTAGTTTCTCACGATCGTTATTTTATGGACAAACTAACCGAACACTTGTTTATTTTTAAGGGAAATGGAATTATAAAAGATGAATACTCAAGTTATTCTGAGTATAGATTAAAGGTAAATAAAGAACAAAAAAAAGATAAAAAATCGGATAAAAAAAAACCTGATTTAAAAACTGAAAAAGTAGTTAAGTTTTCTTACGATGAAAGGAAAGAGCATAAAAGTTTAGAGAAACAGATAAATAAGCTAGAATTAGTAAAAAAAGAAATGGAAAGTTTTTTTAAAGATTCTAATAACAGCTATGAGCAAATGCACGAAAAGGGAAAAGAGTTGGAGAAGTTAAACAGTTTGTTGGATGACAAATTAAATAGGTGGATGGAACTAGATGAACTTAAAAATAACGTATAAAAAAAAGCCCACCGATAGTGAGCTTTAAATTCATTCAAAAAAAGTGAATTAGATTACTTTAACGTTAACTGCATTTAAGCCTTTATTACCTTCTTTTAATTCAAATTCAACTTTATCGTTTTCTTGAATCTCGTCAATCAAACCTGTTGAGTGTACAAAATGTTCATCATCCGTACCGTCTTCTTTGATAAAACCAAATCTTTTGGTAGCATCATAAAATTTTACTATTCCTGTATTCATTATTATTATATTATATTTTAAAAATGCGAATTTAAAATAATAATTATTACAATTAACAAATTGTAGAATTAAATTTGACCACTTAAAATTATTTAAATTAAATAATCCTATATTACACTACACGATTAAAAATTTTAAATACGCATTTATTTTCATTTTTTTTGTATATTTGAGAATGTTATATCTGTTAATCAGAAATAAAATTACGTATACTATACTGCTACTGCTACTCATGAGTAGTTTTCAAGTACCAGCTCAGTCCAATTCTAATTTAAGTTCGGCAAGGACTTTTTCAAAGTTTGATGAAAATGCTGAGTTAAAAGAAAAAATTTATGAACTTAAATACTCGGATCCAAATTTGGCCATATCTATGTGTTTAAATTCTTTAGAAGAGTATATACCATTAGGCCCTGGGCAATTTACTTTATTTCTTTACAGTACACTGGGTGAGTTATATTTAAAAAAAGACCTTCCAGTACTAGCCCTTTCTTATTTAGAAGACGCAATGTATGAGTATGAGTTAATTAGAAGAGAGGGAATTGTGTTTGGAAATTCAAAACCTCCTTTACAGCCTTGGCTTACTTTAAATATTGGCAACATTTTTTTTAAACAAGGAGAGTACGATAAAGCTCTAGAGCGATATAAATTAAGTATGTTAAATTTCTCTAAAATAGATTCATTACTTCCAAAAATAAGAGGATTATCAACAACTTTTAACAATATAGCCCTTGTTCATATAGAACTTAATAATTATAATTTGGCTATTGAAAACATTACTAAAGCATTTAATTTAAGGCTTAATAATAATTTTAATCCAATTGACATTGCACATTCCTTTAAATCATTTAGTGAATTATATTTCAAATGGAATATGGAAGATAAAGGTAATTTATACTTAGCTAAAACCGATAGTATAAATATGTTGATTCAAAAACAGAAATCATTATCTAAATATAAAGATTTTGATGATTTAACTTTTAAACTTTCCGACAATTACGTAGGAAACTGTTATGAGTATAAGGGAGTATATTTATTTAATCAAAAAAAATATAGACAGGCATTAAAAGCTTATAATTCTGCATCATCCTATTATGGAGAATTTGCTTTTCAAAAAGTGAGTCTAATGAATAAAAAAGCAAATGTTTATTATATGCTTTCAGATTTTGAGAACTGCTTAAAAGTCATCGAAGAATGTATACTACTATCTAAAGAACAGAATTTACAAAAAGAAGAAGTAGTAGCTTTGGAATTTAAGTTTAAAGTATTGAATAAATTGGGATTATCGTCTGAAACAGAAATTACTGTGAATGAAATTTTAAAAAATAAGGACTATAGGTATAATGTCCAAATAGACCAATTGTTATCTGGTTTAGAATCGAAAAATGAAATATTAATCAAAAAAAGAGAGATACAAGAAGAGAAGTCTCAGAAGTCTAAAATTATTTCTATGTCTATTATTACAATATTAATTTTGATTTTTGCAACCGCATATTTTCTTTCTAGAAAAGTTTATTTAGATAAACAAATGATAATTGCGAATCAGAATGAGAAAATCGCACTTACTGATTTAGAGCATAAGAAAAGGGAATTGGCTTCCATTTCTACTAATATCGTTCAGGAAAACGAACAAATTTCAAATATATTGAAAGACTTAAAATATTATACGTCATTATTGAATGTGGATAAGGAAAAGACAATATTCAATCCTCTAATAAAATCTATAAATAGAATACTCAATGAAAAGCGCAAGGACGATTTGTATTCTGATCAGTTTAACGCTGCTTATCCTGGCTATCTTGAGTACTTAACTAGAACTTTTAGTGACCTTACAACTGCCGATTTAAAGCTATGTACTTTCTTACGTATGAACCTTAATACAAAGGAGATGGCAGAAATTATGGGTCTTTCAGTAAGGTCTGTCGAAAGTAGAAGATATCGCCTTAGAAAAAAATTAGATTTGAGTAAAGATGAAGACTTGGTAAGTAAGCTAATAAGTCTTAATTACTAATACTGATTTAGTACTCATAACTTGTTTTATTTTATTTTTTCACTACTCATTCAACTGATAAACTACTCATTTCTTTAATATTAACTCTATTAATCTCCACCTTTATTAAGTTTGTATAATTAATATAAAAAGTGCGCAAATTTTATTTATATATTTTATCATTCTTTTTGGTAATAAGTTTAGATTCTTATTCTCAAACTGCCACAACTCCTACAATATCTAATTCTAATGGTGTAGTAGATAACACCATCACAAACAAAATGTTTTATGGACGTGATAACAATGCATCTTGTTGTGGAAATATTGATCCTTCAAATAGAAACATGGTCACGTACGAGGCCATAAATCTTACCCTTGACGCTTTTAAAATTTCTGATCTTCAAAATTCAACTTCACATTTTACAAATAATAATGGTTATACAAATAATTTGTTAGAGTATAATGGTGGTTTAAATTCTGGTGATGTCGTTAACGTATACATGGTTTATCTAAATGATAATGCTAGTTACCGATCTACTAGTAATGCTCCAAAATTTACTTTTGAAGGAGATATTGTTGCTGTAGGTTATGATTGGAATCATACATTATGGTTTTCAGGATCTAGGTTTGGTTCAACGGAATCTCTTGGAGATGATTATTATCCACGTTATACTAATGCTGGCAGTACATCAAAGTTTAAAGATAGGAGATTCGAACCCTCAAGTGGAACTAATGATAATCATTATAATGGTTGGAATAATGGTTATAGTACTACAAACAATGATGATTGGTTTAGAGTGCTTACAAGCAATTCAAGTAATACTAATCGAGCTCCAGGTTACAATGGAACTCTTAAAACCTTTCAAATAGGTTGTAAAAATGGATCAAAAGGAGATTTCTTCAGAGTCATCACAAAAGTTGCATGTCAAGAACCTACAGGTGCAGGTACTATTGCTAACCCTGAAAGTAATTGTGGAAGTTTTAATCCTGGTAATATTTGGTATAATACTCTTGCTTCCGGCGGTAGTGGTGGTACACTGACTTATTTTTGGGAAAAATCAACCACTAATTCTTCTTCTGGATTTTCTACAATATCAGGAGTATCCACGGTTGGCTACGATCCACCATCTTCCATTACGCAAACTACTTGGTATAGAAGAGGTGCTTACCGTTGTGATATTTCAAATGCAGTTTACACTTCTGCAATTGAAAAGACGGTGAATTCTATTCCTACAGCTAGTGCATCTGCCTCACCTGCTTCGGTATGTAGTGGTCAATCTACTACTCTTTCTGCAAGTTTTGTAAGCGGTGCCACCTATGCTTGGAGAGTAAGTGGAAGTTCAACAATACTATCTACAAGCAGAACTTACAGCCCATCTCCTTCCTCGAATACAACATATGAACTTACCGTAACAAAAAATGGATGTAGTGCTACAGATGATGTTACTGTAACGGTAGGTACAGAGATTACTGGTGCAGGGTCTATTAACGGAGCTGAATCGCAGTGTACTTCTTACAACCCTGGAAATATTATAAATTCACTTTCCGCCCAGGGCGGATCTGGTGGAACACTGACTTATTTCTGGGAAGTTTCTACCACTTCTAACTCTACAGGTTTTACAACAATTTCAGGAGTTACATCTTCTTCTTATAATCCACCGTCTAACATTACCCAAACTACTTGGTATAGAAGAGGTGCTTATCGTTGTGGTTCGGGTTCTGCTCTCTACACATCTGCAGTTCAAAAAACAGTTATTGGGACACCAGCTGCTAATGCATCTGCTTCTTCAAGCTCAATTTGTGCTGGTGCAAATGTTACCCTTTCTACATCTATTGTAGCTGGCCAAACCTATCAGTGGTCAACAGGTGGTTCTATTGTCTCTAATTCAGCTTCATTTACAGCTTCTCCGTCAACCACAAGTACCTATCAACTAACGGTTACTCAGTACGGTTGTTCAGCAACAGACGATGTTACTGTAACGGTAAACGATGCACCAAATGTTGGTGTAAGTGGAGGTTCTTCGCAAGCTTTATGTCAAGGAGGAAATATAACACTTTCTGGAACAGGAGCATCAAGCTATTCCTGGAACAATGGGGTAGTAGACGGGCAGTCTTTTTCTGCTCCAGCTAATACAACAACTTATACTGTTACTGGTACTGATGCAAATGGGTGTACTAATACTGCGCAAGTTACCGTAAGTATAACTTCTTTATTAAATACAGCTAACCTGGAAAGTCCTGCTAGTGAAACTTATAGCTGTAACGGAGGACAAATTGCTATTTATGGCCAGGTGTATGAGCCAGGAATAACAGATGGTCCTGGTCAAGGTGGAGGTATTACAGTGGAGTATGGGTTCAGTACTACCAATTCTGACCCTTCTACTTGGACCAATTGGTATACTGCAACATACAATACTGATGCAAATGGAAATAGTAACGATGAATATAATGGTATTATTTCTCAAGCTCTTTATGCTTTAACACCAGCTACCTATTATTATACTTTCAGATATAAGTCTGCTGGTTGCGATTGGCAATATGGTGGTTACAATTCTGGAGGAGGTGGTTTTTGGGACGGGTCTTCCAATGTAAGTGGAGTACTAACAGTTTCACCAGAAAGTGCAACTTTCTCTTATGCAGCTAGTGCTTATTGTAAAGAACTTTCAAATCCTTCACCAACAGTTTCTGGTGTTACTGGCGGTAGTT
>Ga0206682_10000248_pt1 | contig 57937 bp, 76 predicted proteins | sample M240m12015metaG_FD_155444 | JGI IMG/M metagenome (GOLD analysis project Ga0206682, IMG submission 155444) | Ammonia-oxidizing marine archaeal communities from Monterey Bay, California, United States - M2 40m 12015 | ecosystem: Environmental > Aquatic > Marine > Intertidal zone | place: USA... | reverse complement strand
CTTTAGTATCATCTTCAAGTCCCTCCATTACTTTTTCACTTGCATCATTAAATCTTTTTTCCATGAGTCCAGGCTTCTTTAGTGCAAGTACATCTAAATTATGTCTAGAAAATATAGCCAAATATTCTGCTTTATCAGCTTCTATTTGAGCATTTACTCTACTCATGTTCATAAGAGCCTTACCTTGTTTTTCGTATTGCTCTTTCATTATAGCCATTGTTTGCTTTTGTTCTTCAACAGCTGCTTCTAATTTGATATTATTCTGTGTAAGAGTTTGATTCTCATTATATAGATAAAAACCTCCTAACCCTAGAATAAGTACCAATCCAATCATCATCTGATTCATTATGTATTATCTCCAATATATTTTTTAATAGCTCCAACTGTTTCTAAAGTTTCAGCATCTTCATCTGATATTTCTAAATCATATGCTTCTTCTATCTCCATAACTAGTTGTACTGTATCCAAAGAGTCAGCTCCTAAATCATTCATTAAATGTTTATTATCAGTCACTTCGTCTATATTAATATCTAATTGTTCTGCAATTATTTTCTCAATCATTATTCGTCCTCTATCCTATATCTTAAACCATTCATACCTTTTATATGAATAGTTCTCTTATCATGTGTTCTGAATTTTAGTTCTTTGAAATTTGATTTAATTACTTTGCGAACATGATTCCATTCTTGGTCATCTTCGTTACCCCATTGGGAATCATATGAAACGATAATGGTATATCGTTTTTGGAATAGTAATATTAACCACCAATAAAAATTAACTATCTTTTTGGCTAATAATTTTATTTTGTTCACGCGCGTTTCTCCTAGCGAGGATTCTTTCTACGAATTTTTTACCCTCTTTAGTTCTTCCATCATACACTTTGACTTGTTTTTTGTGTTTTTTATGCTTGTCTTTAGGCATCATATCTGATGGCATTGATACACCACCATGACCTACTGCATTTACTGCAGCATCTTCCCACATACTATTATAATCAGCAAAGGTCATTCTATTTTTCATCTTGTTATGTCCTTATTTGTAATGTATATATCCTGGTTTGTATTTTTATGTTTTACCTTGTATATATTTATATTCTTAAATTGCCCATAGGGTGCAGTAAAATCTTCAACCATGACTTTACTCTTTTTATTTGCGATAATTTCACCAGTAGTAATGGAAGGTATGTCCGTTGTTAACATATATGTTCCTGGTACCAATTTATCATCTTGCTGATACCAAGTGTTTTCTTCTATTACTTCAGAGGATAAATCCTCTTCCAAAAACTTTTCCAATGTATCAATTATGGCCTTTTCTGACATTCCAGTATGTTCCTTAATTAAGAACAATGCCGCACCATATCTAGCAATAACTGATTTACCACCTGGTATTTTACCTAATAATCTTTTGATGTTAAATACTAATCTATGAAATACTGTATAAGCAGATTTTTCTTGGTCTGTTCTTAACTCTTTAGATTTCTTTAATGTTTTACCATCTTTGTCTATAATACCTTGTTCAAAAGCTTTTGTTTTTTCGAACGGAGTTACAAGCAATTTCAAAAAACGAAATGCGTAAAATAAATCTCCTGCTCTTGATACTATTCCCATTATAGGTTCCTTAATACCTCTACTATTGTAGGGTCCATTGGTATTTCTACCATTTCATTTTCTGGCAAATAATGGAGATAAACAAGGAATGGTTTAATGATATGGTGATGGTTCTCATGTATTTTATACATCACCATTTTGTGGCCTGCTTCTATTCCAAAAACATTATATAGTACAATTAAGTGATTTAAAATCAACCTTTCTTGTAATTCGCCATGTTCATCGTATCTTGTAAGCAGCCTTTTTAAATACTTAAACCGATTTATGTCTTGCTTAAACTCTTCAACATCCGTACATTCCGGATTGTTATAATTATTTGCTGCAAAAAGTCTAAAGTTCTTATTATTTAATTCGTCAAATATTTTCATCATATATTATATATAACCTTTCGGTTAATTACTTTTATTCCTTGTCGGGTGCCCCATAGTTAGCACTCCAATCACTTCTTGGAAAATTAACAAATGATTTAAGTTTACCTAATTCCATTACCATAGCATCAAAGTTAATATCTTTTGCTGATACCTTGGATGGTACATCAGGGTTTTTACCAGGAAAACCAGGAAAGATATCTAATGCAAAGTCCATTTCACCCTTACCAACCTTTAAACGATTTTCTTTTGCTGTATCCATAGGACCAATAAGAACTTCTTCTTCTTTATATCTCAGTCCTAATTTTTTAAAATGCTTTTGCACTATTTTTAAAGCAGTTTTTACATCTTTAATGACTGCTGGTGATGTATTATCATCATGCATTGCTTCTTGCTTTATTTTAAATTTACCTTCAAAGCCAGTAATGTGCATAGTTTTAAACGGTGGTTTTGGCAGTTTAAACTTTTCTCTTAATTCAAAAAAATCTTTCATTAGTTTCCGCCTGTGAAACCAGCTTCACCTGATGCTACACCTGAACCAAACTTATCAACCATTTTCTTCATGATATCTCTTAGTCTGTCAATATCTTTATTCCAACTATCAATTCTTTCTTGGCCATCATTTCTCATTCTGAATTTATTGTTCTTAGTTTTTGCTATATTGTTTTGTATAACACCTATTTTAGCTTTCATATTAGCATATTTTTTTTGAGCTAGTTTATCAGCTTCAGCTAATTTATCAGCTTCTTCTTTTACTTCGTCTTCAGCTTCATAGTTTTTATCAACGTAATCGAAAAACTCTTTCTTCTTATCGCCTTCTAATTCAGCAGGTGATTTAATACCAAATTTCTTTAATGCTTTATTAAAGAAAGCTTGATATTTCTTTTGCTTTTCAGATTCTTCTTTAGCTGGTCCTGTAGGAGTTGATTCTTCACTAACATCACCGTTTTGTAACTTTGTAAATACCTTATGTAATTTTGCTAATGCTATTTTTGATGCATGAACAGTAACTACTCTTTTTCCACCAGGTAATTTATCTTGGCTTCTTACATCTAAATCCTTAATAGGTTTAATTAGATTAATAAATTTAGTTAATATCTGTTGATTATCAAAAACATATTGCATTGCAGCCATATCTTCTTTGACTACTTCTGATGCAGCTTCTTTATAGTAATTACCTTTTTTAGCTTTTGTTACTTTACCATCAGGTGCTTCTCCAGAGACCTCTACATCATGCATACCTTTAAACTCTTTTTCGCCTTTTGGTTGTGGCTGAGCAACTTCAGTTGGTGTATGTGTATACCCTAGTTTATTATATTTGTCGTGTCCAGCCTTATCATTAACAGTAACTTCTGCACCAGTTTTCGGATGATACATCTTATGAGGATATTTTACTTCCTCTTTTTTTGTTTTACCTTCTAAAACATCGCTAACTGATTTAGCTATGTCTAAGGTAATATTGTCATTAAATTTCATTTTTTCTACACTCCCATGTGAATGATTATTTCCCAGGTGATTGCGGCAATAAAACCTGCCAACATCATCCAGAATAATTTATTTATAATACCAATAGTATTAGCGTTAGTATTAACGATAATTTCTACCCGGTCAATTCTATTTATAATATTTTGAATTTGTTCACTCTGTTGTTTACTAAAACTTGTTAAAGTATGAATCTTTTCTTCAGCTCGAGCCAACGCTACAATAGCTTCAGCCATCTTATCGATTTTTTCTTCTATTCTATCCAACCTTTCGGTTTGAGTTTGTCTAGCCATTTTTCTTTATAACCCTACAAGTTAAATTATTATATCCCTTTATTAATCTGTGGTATTCTCCTTGAGGGACATCAAAAATCATACCAGGTTGTAAATGATATGGTAAACAATTTTCATATTGAAATTGCCAACCTTCTCCATTTATAACCTCAATCTCTCTATCTTCTGCGTCTTGATGCCACATATACTCGCTGTCATCTCTATCGACATAGAATTCTCTTATTTCTCCTTTCTCTACGAAGGGAAAATCTTTACCAAAAATAACTTCCGCCACCTTTCAATCCTAATTCTTTTGCGTATTGAGGTAGTCTGCATGCCCAGTAACCTGGTGCTAATTTATCCTTTTTAGTAGCACATTGATGTCTGGCTGCAAAACTCTTAGCCGCTTCTTTATCGTTAATTTTTGCCTTTAAACCTGTTGTATCTCCAAATTGAATCTTCTTTATATTTCCTGTTTTTGGATTTTTTACATATACGACGAACTTTTTACTTCCGCCTCTTTTTGGTTTATTTAATTCAGGTTGTTTTTCCTCAATCATAGGTTGTTCTAAAGGAACATGTTTACCTTCATATAAACCAAATCTTTCTTCTATATGTTTTAAAAAACTGTGCATTATTTTATTTCGTATCTAAATGTTTTATTCCTAGCTTGACCTTTTTTGGTTACCTTAAATCCTGCGTATTTTGCTAATTGTTGAACAAATGGCCAATGCTTTTCAAAATTCTTTCTTAATTTATCCTTGAGCATTTTATCTCTAATTTCTGACCAAATAGAATCAACCATATCCATATCACTTGCGACATACGGAGCTTCTTTTACATCTTCTCCTCTTGCTTTTTTAAAATCAGCCTTTGTCGGAGCACCTTTAGAGCCAGGTTTACGCATAGGTCTACCTTCTTTTCTCTTTTTATGGATATTAGCCCAAAGGCCTGCACCCTCTTGGAATTCCTTAAATGATTTCATTAATCTTCCAGTGTTACCTTTCCGTCCCACTTGCCTCTTTCGATTTCTGAAATCATATCATAACATGTTCTTTCTACTTGTTGTAATGCTTCAAAGATTTTACTAGGGCCGTATGCACGATTATTGTATTGAAACTTGGAATGAAACTTGTTTATTTTTTCAATATCTTTGATTATCCTTTTATAACCATTAATTTCTTTTTTTCTATCAAACTCTGAGCCTTTTATTTCAGCAGGGCTTTTCTTATGAAAGTCTATTCTTTCGGATATCTCTATATCATCTCTCATTTCTTTAAATGTTTTCATCTGATTCTTTTTCCTTTTCTTATAAGAGTCTGAGCCTCTTTTTTATCCATACCATAATCACTTGTTAACCACTTCATAAGTTCCTTTTCATCACCGCCTATTGTAATCTCTGCTTTTCTTTTATCCCATTTGGACATAACAATACCATATTCATCTTGCCAATCATCAGCAAGACCACCACGCTTTGGGTCGCCCATATCCCAACCAACAGAAATTTGTTTATTGGCCTCAGTTACAACTTCTTCGTTTGCTTTGGCCATCATATCAGCAATTTTTAGTAATGTTTCTTTATCCTTTTTAGATATTGATTTAAGTTTTCTATCGTTTGCAATTTTCCTTAATGAATCACCATAGGCCTTAGTTGATTCCTCGACTGATTCATCTTTTGGTATAGGTCCTTGCCCTTGGTCTACTTTATTGTTTAAATAATCATGTGCAGTATCTAAATAATCATTTGCCTTAACCAATTTATTAACCCACCACGCTGGATATTCTAAATCAGCATTTACTTGCTCTAATAAGTGTTCAGCATTTCTTTTAAGCTGTGTTAATTGATTAACAACATTTGCCTTTTGAGTATGTCCACCCTCAGTTAAAACTTTTAAATATACATCTTGTATTGTAGGATATTTATTTTTCATTCCATATCCTTGTTTACATCTGTAGATTCATTTGCTACTCTTAATGCAGCAGAAACCATAGGGTCATCTCCTAACCCCTTTTTAATTTGTTCTATTTTCTTATAAGCACCAGTCATATTACCACCCATTGAATGAGCGATTTCCACTGCTTTTGCTATATCTTTAGATTTAAATTTACTTCTATATTTTTCACTAATAATCGCATTTTTTCTTCGTAATTCTTTTAGATTCATTCCTCCCACCGGCACAAAACTAGCATTTAATAATTCATCGTCAATAAATCTTTCTATATCATCACTATTTTTTATTTCACCATTATCCATTCCCCAGCTTACAAAATCCTCTTCTGCGTCAGATGGTAAATCCTTACCTCTATCTTGTAAAGCTTTGATATGTCTTTTATGTTTTCTGACTAATTTTTTCCACTCTCTATCCCTAGGAAAGTTTTTTGTAGGGTCATTAAATTCTTTTACTGTTTCAGTTTCTTCTACTGATTCATTGTATTGACCCGCATCTTGTATACGAGTTAACACGCCGTCTCTGCTTGATACACTTACATGATTTCTCATACCAAATTCATCTAATGCTTTTAACATAGCTAAAAGACCAGCCTTAACTTTAAGACCACCTGGTTTTTTATGAGATACATATATTTCATGTATTTGTGATACTACTTTAGTTCCACCAAAAGCTTTTATTGCCTTTTCGTAATCTCTTTTTAGTTCTTGAACCTCTGATTTAGTAAAACCACCACCTCGAATCATATTAGAAGTGTCGCCCTTTGCTGAATCAAGTAAATCCATCCAATCTTTTCTGTCCTTTTCATGACCTTTAGGGTGCGGAAGTCTAAATGCAAGTGAATTAGTATTAGCAGTAATGCTCCAATTCTTTTTGTTATTAGTAGCATCTTCATATAAATCGGATTTGGTAATTGTGGAATGACTTCCTAATTTACCACCTTGTCTTTGTGGTCTATAACCTATATTAAGTACTGGGCCTGTTTGACCATTTAATTCGTTAATACTTTCTTCGACTGAATTTCTTAAAAACTTAGGCGCCATTTTTCTTTTGCCCTTTTTAATACCGGCCGGAGTCATAATTGCTGATACTTCGGAAACATCTTCTCTGATTTTTCCTAACATATGTTGAATAGCTCCGTAAACTTCTTCACGAGTCATAGTATCGTTCCAACCTAAGCTTTTAGGATATGTTCTTAGTTCATTTGATGCAACTAACCACAAATCATCTTCAGACTTTTTATCACCACCAACTTTTGCTGCTTTAAGTGCATCGTTTAGCTTTTCATTATACTTCATATTTTTCTTTTGATTTTTATCAATAAATGCAAAGTAATAATCTCCATCTCTAACAGGATATCTTAAAGCTGTCCAAACTTTTGGTCTAGCTGAATTACCTGGGTGGTAATCTTTTTTCATTTCTTCTCTTGCTTTATCTAAATCACCATAGAATGCTCCTGCATCTTTCATATTTTTAAATTCTTTATCTACATCTCTATCATTAAATCTTCTAGATAAACCTTCTATTAAATATGATTCTCTTATGTCTTTAAAATTTTTCATGTTTTTCCTTTATACTTTGGCTGCAAGGTCTTTATCTGCCTTACCCCATGTTCCTTTTCCTTTTGTTACGAATGAATTAACTCTTGCTAATCCCCATTGAACAGCTGTTGTTCCTGGACGATGTCCTGATTTCCATGCTGCAACTCCTCTATCAAAGACCTTCCTTAATATTGCCAAAGGCATTTTAGATGCATCAGCTTTCTTTTTGAGCGCTGCATCAGAGTTACCTTCAGTAACTTTATAATCTTCTACATATAATTCGCCAAACATTTGTTTGTATTTCTTTGTGTGGTCTGATGGTTTTGTTTTTGCTGTAGCATCACCAGGTGCAGGTTTTGTTGATAACTTTTTAAAATGCGCTGCACGTTTTTTCTTTGTACTTTTGGACATTTCATCGCCATCTGCATCTTTTGCATAATAACCTTTAGGTTGTGTCCCTTTCATTTTTTTAATATCAGGGTCCTGAGGTCCCATTTTTTCTTTAAAGAATTGACCCGGAGTCATTCTTTTATAATTATTTGTAAGTTTATCTGTTCCCCATTCTCCAGCACCACCTTCCTCTGCAATTTCTACTGCATCCAACCAATGTCTTTTCTTATCTGATTCTGTTTGAACCATAACATAATTGGAACCACAAATAACTATTTCGCCTAATTCATTTGATTCTTTTATTTTTACAACATCACCTACTTTATATAAACTACCATCAATGTAATCTTCTCTTGTTTCTGAAAGTGGTGGTAATTCTACATGTTTACGGAATGATTCTTTCTTTAATCCTAATCCTTTTCTAACTGCATAGTATAATGTTTGTATTCCTTCTCCTGGAACCTCTAATGAATTATCAGCAAAACCTTGTAAGTCTCCGGCCGCAGCAAATGCTCTTAATTTAGAAGCAGACATACCTTTTACATCATCTGAATCTGGGTCTCTTTTACCTGCAGATAATACTCTAATGCCTTCCTCAAAATTATAAAGACCATGCTTTGATTTTTTGCCGTTGTATTTATTTAATAATATTTCAAATTCACGTACTCTATCGCTTCCAGCTACCATTGTTATTTTTGTAAATCCTTGGTCATATAATTTAGTGGCAATATCTAATACTGTTCTTACATCTTTATCTGCCATAATATTACGTGCATGTTTAGGAAACATTTTACGCATAAATTTAATTTTGTCTTTAAATGGGAGTGGATTCTTTTTGGAGTCGACTGATTTGGAAGCATATATACGATAAACGCCTCCTCTTGCTAATTTTTTAAGTTTTTCAAATAACAATTCATGTCCTTCAGTCGGAGGATTGAATCGTCCAAAAACGAATGTTACTTCTTTTGAAGATTCGCTTAAATATTCGCTAAATGATTGCATATTTATCCTCGGTTTCCCATCTTAGCCTGGATTGTCCCAGCCTTTTATAATATCTTTGCTGAAGTTGTTTGTTGAAAATTCCATTCGGTCAACTAACTTAACAGCACCACCTTCCATTCGATCTATTGCAACAAAACCTTCTGGGTTGGTTACTCTAAATCCGGATTTAGTTTTAACAAAGGTACCAATTTTTGATAACCTATTTAGTTTATTTATAATAATTAATTTACTATCTATAACAAAATTCTGTAAAATGAATATATTTTCTAAATTTTTTATATTAGATTTAGAAAAAAATGATAATAATTCGTCACGTTTATCGATTTGAACCTGTTTACCTTTCGGTGTACTTCTTTTATCGATTTCTTTTGCGTATCTGTCTGTAACAAATTGAATTAAACCTTGAGCATGTTTCTTTGTATTCGATACTCTTTGTCCTTTTCTAACCATTGTATTATTATATATGTTGATTACTAGGTTTAATTCTTTATTTGATTCTAGTTCCTTTAATGTAGTACTTGCGATTTTTTTAAATATTTTACCAGCATTTGATAAATTGCTAGATAATTGTAAACTATCGCCTTTGGTTAATGTTGCGGTACCAGATAAATCTTTCATTGTTGCATCTTGCATCCACACATTTTTAGATGGTTTTATTTTTGATACTATGTCTTTACCAAATTCAGCTTTCATAGTTTCAAAGGTTGAACCTCTATATGTTGTATGCCATACTATACCAACCTTTGCTGCTTTTATTTCCTTCGCTAATTTCGTATCTGCAGGTATAGCATAAACGATAGTATTAGGGTGGAAAGTAATATGTTTAATTCCATTTATATTCTCCGATTTCAAATCACCTTGGTCAAACATAAAATCACCTTGTATAACATCTTTGATTCCCAATCCTTTCAGATTATCAAAGGCTAATTTTAGTTTCTTATTTAAATCCCCAGAGGTATCAGCATCAATGTCTCCATGATTTTTGTATACCTTTGGATTTTTAGCGAAAATGCCTTTCTTTGCCACAAAGAATTGACCATCAGATGGGTCCTCTCCAGCAAATAAGGCGGGTGCACCGTCCCACTTAACCGTAACGTCCATTGGTGCTTTTGCGTTACCGTTCAACATATCCCTCAATGACCTAAGCGCTAGGATAGCTTGGCGTGCACCCTTGACTCCTCCGTCAAGGATTAAATCTTCAATGTGAGTCATATGTGTATTCTTTGACTCAGCAAGATAGTTTATTAATGATTTCATTTAAATGTACTCATCATAATCTTCTGGTTCAATTCCAGCAAAACTTACACTGCCTGAAACAGCTTTTTTCTCGCCTTCTTTTACGCCAAATGTTACTATAGTTTTTCCTGTTGGTCCTTTAATGTTTAGGGACACTCTTCCTGCTGGGTCCTCTAATGATATTTTAGATAAATCTAAATCAGGATGCTGGGTCAATACTTCACTTTTCTTATTAGTAGTTATTGCCATAAGCATCTTAGTTTCTTTATCATTAAATCCCATAATGTCAAGTATTCTTTCCCCAAAATCAATAGTTCCGGAATAAGGTTTTAATACATCATATACAATTGCTGCAACTCTTGGATTAATTGGTTTCCTTGCCTCTTTTCTTTCGGCCTCTAATCCCTTTTGAGTTAATTTTTCTATTTCATCGGGTGTTAATCCTCTTAGTTTAATTAACCTATTATAAGCAGCTTCAGCTTTATCATCACCTTTAAGCCATTTTTTATGGTCTTGTTTTATGGCATTTAACTGTTTTGATTTATGAATTAAACCTAATAGTTTTTGGTCAGTTTTAGCCTTTCCATCGAAAGCCTTCGCTGCATCAGGGCCAGCCAAATGGCCACATAACCCTCTTGCTGTTGTGTTTGCTAAACCAACTGCTTTGGTACTATATAATTTTAAAGAGTAACCATCTAATTTTTCTCTGCCGTCTTTTATTACAGCAATCCTAATATCAGCTTTAAAATCAATTCCGTCTTGGAATGCTAAATTATCTAAATAACCACCGATAATAGTACCATCTTCTTTAACAGTAGTTGATATAAGATAGTTTGTCATATCTTTACTGCCCTTTTCAATTATTTTTATACTTTGATTATAACTTTTTCCACCTAAGGTTTTTAAATCCTTATTCCACTTAGTTACAGTTTGGTCAATAGGTCTGCGATGTTGTTCATATTTTTTAGATATATCAACGCCTTTACCTTTATAATTATAAATGTTCTGCATTACTAATGCTTCGTTATAATTACCTTTAATCGCCGATATTGTAGCACTATCTTCTTTGATAGTTAATTTATTCTCCTTCATAATACTCTCCTTTACCTGTCCGGGTATTGATATAAGCACTTCTTTAAAAAGAGGCGCAGATTTAAGTTTAGAAGCAAATACTTTAGCAATAGCACTCTTTAGTGATACCCATGTCGCTTTAATTTTACGAACAAAGGATTTACCTAATTTTTTTAAAGACCTAAATTCATATAAATCAGCTTCGACTACATGATTAGGTTTATCTTTAGAATGTGTTTTAAAGCTTTGCATTTACTTCTCCCATTTAAGTAGCATTATAACACTATTTATAACAAAAGTAAAGTGAAGGGATTTAAGCGTCAAACCATTCGTTAGGTCTGATATCGCCTTTGTGGTCGTATCGAATGATTTTATGTTGATGTAATTTGTTAATTGTTCTAGATGCTCCTTCGCGAATACCTAATTGCCAGGCTCGCCAAGAAGCACCTATTAAACAAATACAAAAAATTGTTAGTTCAAGTAACATGAAGTGATACCCTTTTTAGATGTGTATCAATATTCTTTTTATTCATTTCTACTTGAAACTCTATAGCACCCTTTAATGAATCAAATGTATATTCATTAAGGTTTCCTTTTTTATTAGTAAATAATACTGTAAATGCATATATTGTTTCCATTAAAACTCCAAAAGTACTAAGAAATCATCAAAGATTCCAGGGTTATCCTCTGTAATTCTTTTAATGTTTCTTTTTATTGTTGATACATCGTCTTCGTATCCTGCTGCTCTAGCAGTTCCATTCTCTCTTTGACTTTATCAAAATCAAATTTAAATGGATTGTCGTATACTTTAGGATACCATCTAATTGTTTGAAGTATTTCCGGGTCAATGCCCTTGTATGGTATTCTTGTTTTTGTTTTTTTAACTATAGTATAATCAATCATTGTTTTCTCCATTAAATAAAATTGTGGTGGGTCTTTTCATACCCACCTGGGATGTTCGGACATCAACCCCAAACGCTTTCAGTTCCGACCGCTGGTGTCGTAATCATATTAGAAAACAATTTCTCTTGTGATTTTAGATTCCACAGCCGGTGTATTGGCCTCTAGCCATTTACTTAGGCCTTTTGGACCATAAACAAAGTCGCCATCTTCCATAAGATATTCGTCTGTGTATTCCTTACGCTTGGTTTCAGATGACATATCGCCAACCCAAGCTTCGATTCTCTCTAAGATTTCTTTACGCATCCAGCCATCTTCACGGTTGTCAGTAACCTTCATAAAGCTAGGTGAGCCATCCTCGTTAAGGAAATGAAATTCTGTAACTGTTTCCCATGTTGGAACATGTATATCTGATTTTTTTACAACATCAAAATCAATGATGTATTCCTCACAGCCACCATTGGACTCTTCGAGGGTAGTAGTAATAAAAGGCCTTATCCTAGCAACTAAAGTTGCGACTTCATTCTCATTAAGGTCACCACAGTTAGGTAGGATAAAGGTGTTACCACCCTTGAACTTCATATATGGGTCCAGCCTATCGCCGTAGTTTTCCATATACTGGGTGTTTATAACCAAATTTTTCATATTTACTCCTTATCAATTATTAAATATAGGTATATTATAACACATTCTAGAGCAAATGTAAACACGCTAGTTAAAAAAAATTAAAAAAGTTACACAATTGTAACATGGCTGTAACATAATTGTTACAAAAAGGGGACTATGAAAGTCCCCCATGAATTGTCATAATTAAAGGTTATTATACTTCTTTCGCGACGAAAGTGTAAATACCATAAGCAAGGGCTACCCAAGCTACTATGTCAACAAGTCCACCTAGTAATAGGTAGGATAATGATAGGCCGACAATAAGTCCACCGTCCCAAGATGTGCGTTCTGCCCATCGGTCCATTAACCAAGCCTTAGCTGTATTTAACATATCCATATATTTCTCCTCTATATTTTAAAATTGGCAAAGGTATCTTCCGAGTCCCTATCACCAAATTTATTTATTGGTTTATCAGGAATTGTTTCAGACATTATATCTGCCTGAGCCGATTCCTCTACATCATATAGTTTCATGCGGGAACGGTCCACACCAACAACAAATCTTTTGTATTTGGTAGGGTCGTTATATCTATTCTTCAATTGTTTTACCAACAATTGGCCCAATTCCTCAAGCTCCTCTGTTGAAATAAGAGCGAACATAAGGTCAGCCGTTGCCGGTAAACCAAACGATTCAGATGTATCCTCAAGACCGACATCAGTATTACTGAAACCAGACCTTGTAGTCTGTGTTGCCGATACAATCGGAACATTGAATTCAACAGCCAAGCCACGCAGTTCCTCTGCAATAGCTTTTATGTATGAATAACTATTTATACTCCCACCAAGCCCACGCATGCGACTTGAGGCACATATATTTAAATAGTCAATATATATCATATCTGGCTGAAAATTCTTTTTCATTTTAAGTTCATTTAATAATGCTCTAAAATGACCAGTGTGCGCAGCACCTGTTGGATATTCCTTGATAATAAGCTTACCAATAGATGCTTGTGCAATTTTTTGTATTTTGGAATCAAAGGCTGTTTTACCAATCCTTTGTAATTGTTCAATAGGTAAATCCATGAGGTTGGCATCGATACGCTCTGCGATTCTTTCTTCAGCCATTTCCATGGTAATATATAAAACATTTTTGCCTTGCTGTAGGACTGATGCGGCACAATGACACATGAATAAAGATTTACCAACACCAGTCCCTGCAAGTGCGATATTTAATGTTTTATTTGGTAATCCACCTTTTGTAATTTTATTGAAATAATCAAGGTCAAATGGAATTCTTGACTCTTTATGATTATAAAAATCAAACCTATCATCAGAATCATCAATATAATCATGACCTATTTGTTGGTCAAATGAAACACCTAGTGCTTCTGATAGTATTTCTGGTATGGAACCTTCACTTCTGTTTTGGTCCTTACCATCTATAATAGATATTGAATCCATAATAGCATTATGGACTGCTCTATCTCTACACCATTGTTCTGATTCCTTGATTAGGTATTCTGTATCGACTTCTGATTTTACTGCGATTTCGTTAATAAGTGTTGCTGAATTATTTAATACATCTTCTGGTGCACTAATTTTTCGTAACTCTAATTGTAATACTTTCGCTGTAGGTAACGCGTTGTGTTCACTTACAAATTTTGTAATGAGGTTAAATACAACTTTATGTGTACCTTCAAAGTACTCTTTTCTTAGATATGGTACAACGCGTCTGCAATAATCCTCATTATTCAGCAGGTGATTCAGTATGTGTGTCTGTAGATGGTTTTCCAATTCCTATTCTCGCTAATTTGTTTTCTTCTCCCCAATCTAAACTATCGGTTATGATGTGCTGTAATACCGCGCCTAGATAATTTTTAAATTCCTCTGATGTATTTAACTCATCAAAATCATTATCGCCGGGGTCTTGGATATTAAATGTAAATCCAAGTGTTGCTATATCAAGTTCAGGGGATTCTTTTATTGATACAGTTCCATAAACCACAACCACTTCTTTATAAGTTCCTGTTTTTAGTAAAACGCCATGGAACTCAGATGAAGGATTTTCCACAATGGAATAATCTTCACTAGTTATATTATACACTATTCTACTCCTCTTGTAAAGTGCTTTCCAAATCTATTTCAAGCATTGGTTTGTGACCAATTGAATAGTATGATTTTACAAACTCTTTAAAGTCAGTACCTTCAAAGATAGGAGTCCAGAAAGCTTCTGTTACAGTATCTTTTTCTCTGACCTTCGGGTCAATTATTTCTCCAGTGTCCTTGTTCACTGCAGCATACCAGCCCATTGTTGGTTTTACTACATAGCCACCAGCCATTGCTACCTCTAATAGTCCAGAGTATTGAGCAATACCACCTTCCCATGTAACACTAATAGGTACTTTAGATTTTTCTTTTACAAACCTTGATTTTTCTACATTGATTACAAAATCATATCCTTGGATATTAGTACCTTTTTTGACCTGTCTCCTACCAATAATCCAAATGTTATCAGCAGAGTAATAGATACCTGTTCCACCTGAAACAATAGCCTTTGGAAATAATCCAATCTCTTGATAAGTATGATTCACAGCAAGTAAAGGGATATTCTTCATAGTAAGATAAGGAGTGACCATTCTGAATAATCCCTTCAATGCTTTAGCTCTTGACATATCTGCAACTGATTTTTCATTCAGTGCATCTTCTAGTTCTTTTTTCGATGCGAGGTTACCAATTGAATCAATCACTACAACAACTTTATCGTCGCGCTCTAGGTTATCCAATTGACCAACCAAATCAAATTTTAGTTGTTCGACATCAACAATAGGAGTATGTAATACTCTTGATGTATCAATGCCAAATGATTCAAAATAGGACTGAGGTGAACCAAACTCTGAGTCATAAAATAGTAATACTGCGTCTTCATGTTCTTTTAAATAAGCTCCAGCCATTAATAATGCAAAAGATGTTTTAAAATGTTTACTTGGTCCAGCCAATACTGTAAGACCAGAGGTTAACCCTCCTTCCATATCACCAGATAAGGCGACATTAATCATAGGTACATCAGTTGTCACTACATCTTTTTGTGTAAAGAATTCTGATTTATCTAATTGTGATGTAAATTTGATTTTGCTGTTTTTCTTCAGTTTGTCCATTACTGACATAATTTATCTCCTGCCTCTTGGCGAATTATATAGTTCATTTTGACGCTGTAGTTTTCTACTTCTTGCTACAGCCTCTGCTTTTTTTCTTTTTCTTTTTGCAGTAGGTTTCTCATAAAATTCTCTTTTACGAACCTCTTGTACAATACCTGCTTTCTCGCAGGCTTTCCTAAACTTTCTTAAACCAACATCAAATGGCATAGCCTTTGGTGGTTTTTTATCTTTAGGGTGTCTTTTCTGTGGTCTTAAATCAACACTTGGCATTATATTTCTCCTTCAATTACTCTTTTTCGCAAATCACTAGTAGAGAATCTGTGTTCTCTTTTATTAAAATAGAATTCAATGCCTCTTTTTTGGCATATATCCTTACCAGTGAAATCAATATCTCTATATTCTTGTCCCATAATTTTTACATCAATATCATACATTGATAAAATATCTCTTAATTCATCTTCCGTATTATATACTAATATTTCGTCCACATATCTGATTGCATGTAGTTGTGCTTGTCGTTCGACAATATTTTGAATCGGTTTGTTTTTTTCTGGTCGGTCAACTGATGGGTCATTTTGTAATGCACAAATTAAATAATCGCATGCAGTTTTTGCTTCTCTTAACATTGCGACATGACCGGAGTGTAAAAGGTCAAATGTTGAAGCTGTAATTCCTACTTTTGGATTTTTACCCATATAATCCCTCAATAAATTGGAATGCTTGTTCTTTAGTATCGATTGGTATATCAAAGATACTTCTTGTACCTACAGATTCCATATCATCAATTCCTAATACACTTAAAAATTGGCTTATTTGGTCTTTTCTATTTTCTAAATCAGAACCATCAGCGTGTATTTGTACCTTTAAGGTTGCAGTACCATCAGCCTTAATTGATAATTCTGGTTGAACCTTATTTAAAGTTTTAAACTCTAAAAGATGATGCTGTGATTTAACCACAAATACATTTAATCTGTCCTTAAATATATTGTAATTTTCTGTATACCATTCTGGGTGTACTTCAAAATTGTCGTGTTGGTCCAATTTCCATTCACTAAATAATTCACTCATTTTTGTCATAATAAAACACTCCTTATAATGTCCAGAGACTGAGTTATCTCTTGGACTCTCATTACTAATTAAAAAGGATTCCAATAAAAAAGATTGGAAATCCTGCTTGTCGCCTTTAAATCTTTCAAGGTTTCTTGCGATGATATATAAATTTTCAATATCATAATCTTTATCTCCAATATGAGATTTAGCTCTGTTTCCATTGCCCTTTCCGATATATACAAATTTGCCATCTTCTTTATAACCATAAACATACTGACCTAATGTTTCCCAACAAGCTCCAGGTATAGATTTAGTATCATTTAAAAACATATAGTGTATATTATAACATAAAACTGGGTAAATGTAAACACGTTATTTAATATATTTTATTCCTTTTTCGTTTAAAGCTGCTCTATTCCACATATGACCTTGCTTTGTATCGTCCTTGGATTGCCCAAGATATGGAACGGCGTGGTGGTTATCAATCATCATTTGATTGACATTACCGGCGGCATTATTCATTAACCCTTCGTCTAATGTGTGTGGGTCTGCAATGAATATTTCTCCTAATATTCTTCCAAACTTACCTTTATCATGTGATACCAAATAGATATCTCTATACCTTTTTGAACCGGTTAAAAGATTTTTAAGAAATGCTTTTGATTGTAAACCATAAAACTTTTCTTCTAAATCACGAGTCCTAGATTCAGGAGTATCAATACCCATCATTCTGACTCTTTGTTTTTTATATATCATACCAAAACCTAAATCGATATCAACATCAACTGTGTCTCCATCGACAATTCTTGTTACGTGAACTTTATATTTGTACATTATTCTTCTCCTATTATTGCTCTAATGTATTCTGATTTTATAATAACTGCGGCCTTTCCTTCCACATTTACAGGCATTGCTTTATCCCACTCAAGGAAAACTCTTTGACCTCGTGCGATTGAACCATTTGCTCCTGACCCAACTGATAAGACCAAACCAGGTTTACTTGCGTTATCTATTGATTCTGTGAGGATAATACCACCACTTGATTTTTCTTCGGTTGGTACTTCTGTAACCAACACATTATCTGCTAACATTTTCATTTTGTTCTCCTACTTATAAAATAAATGATTATCTATTAAAACAGTATGCTCTAATTGACTTGCCCAATATGGATTTACTTTATCATTATGATACCATAAAGAACCTTCAGTAATGTCTGGGTATTCGCCAGACAATACTACATCTGCTATTCTGATTGAATTTAACCATGTGATTGAATCAACCGGTTCATCTGATTTGCCATCACAGAACCAACTAAATTGACATTTATGTCGGATTGGAACTTCTTCTCCTTTCCAATTGATTCTCATTTTTGCCTGATATACGACATCACAGATTGTATCCGGAAATTGTAAATCATTAACTCTATTTATAACTACATGGCTTACAGCAATCTGACCTGCAAATGATTGATTTTGTGATTCAAAATAAATGTTTTGTGCCAAACAATATCGGTCTAGACTTTCGTCCTCTTGTGCTGCTTTTAATTGATTCGGTAATAATAATATAAACATTAATAATGAGCCGAATGCCATACCATATAAAAATGCTTTAAATGGGTGTGTATCTTTATTCATCTAATTTCTCCCTAATATATTCTGGTAATTTTCTTTTGGCTGACCAACCTAACTCTTTTAGTTTTTCTGTTTTCAGTTCGCCATTCATTCTGTTACCAGGTGCTGCCGGTATTGGATTTGCCAAAACACCTAGCATATCAACTAGTTCTAGTATTGAATATTTATCATCAGAACCAATACCATAATTATCTCCACTACCTTCGAATCCGGCCAATATTAACCCATCGATTATATCATCAATGTGTGTAAAGTTTCTTAGCTGTGTTCCTGGAAATGTAACAGGTAAACTTGCATTTCCTTCTTTGACCATATTAAGGAATTTAGCAACCACTGTTGCGTATTTACCTGAACCTATTTCATTATCTCCATACACATTATAAAAATATACGATAGTGTAATCCAATCCATACCATTCAGAATAATTTTTTAGTAATTCTGTATTCTGTGCTTTTGTAAATGCATAAGGGCTCATATTTCTACCACCACCTTCAGCGAATTTGGTTGATGAACCAGAGTAAATTAATTTAGCGTCCTGGTGTTTTGCAAAGTCCAACACATAAGGAAAACATTTTAGGTTTGAATCAATAACAGTATCCCAATCTGAATACGATTGTTCAACTCTTGCATATTCTCCTAAATGAAATATGTAATCAAAGGTTGGTTTGTGATGCTGTAATGTTGGTATTAAATCTCTTGGTGTGCCATAATAGTAATGACAGCCTTCATGTTCATTGTCATGCGAACCAGTGGAATAATTGTCCATCGATATAACATCATGCCCTTGTTCCAATAGTTTCTTAATTAGATTGGAACCGACAAATCCTGCACCACCGATAACCAATATTCTTTTAGTTGTCTCCATATATATCCCTCGTATAGACCTTTTCTTCTACATCTGTAATATTATCATCGAGCCTATTAGCAACAATAACATCACTTAATTTCTTAAATTTATTTAGTTCAGTTTCAACCACACAGCCTAGGAACTCTTCGTCCTTACACATTGGCTCATATATAACCACTTTGACCTGTGTAGATAATCGTTCGATAATTCCTTGTATTGCAGAACTTCTATAATTATCAGAACCAGATTTCATTGCCATTCTGTATATACCTACAACATTTGGATTTCTTCTTAATATTTGATTTGCAATCCAATCTTTTCTGACCTCATTTGAATATACAATAGAACCAATTAATCGATTTGGTATTCTGTTTTCTTTGTAATTAGCCAATAACTGTTTTGTGTCTTTAGGAAAACAATAACCACCATAACCAAAAGATGGATTATTATATCCTTCTCCTATTCTGTAATCGTAACACATACCATCAATAATATCTTTTGTGTTTAAATTATGATATTCAGCATATGTATCTACTTCATTAAAATAAGCGACTCTCATAGCTAGATAATCATTGGCAAATAATTTTATTGCCTCTGCTTCTGTTGCTTCTGTTGTTATAAGTGGACATGGACAATCTGTAGCATCTAGCAATAAATGAGCAACTTTTTGTCTGCCTTTTATTTCTCCACCTACTACAATTCTTCTAGGATTTAAACAATCCAATAATGCTGTGCCTTCTCTTAAAAACTCTGGACTGAATAATATTTTATCTGTATTATATTTTTTATTCATCTTTTCTGTAAAGCCAACAGGAACAGTTGATTTAATTACGATATAGGCATCAGACTTTTCCAGTGCATCTCTTATTACAGATTCAACTGAATCGGTATTAAAATAGTTTTGTATAGGACAATAATCTGTAGGAGTTGCCACTATGACATATTCAGATGCTTGATATGCTGTTTCAGAATCATTGGAAGCTGCAAGCATTAAATCCTTTTCATTTAAATATTTTGTAATTAAGGCATCTTCGATTGGTGATTTGTTTTCCCTAATTAAATTAACCCTTTCAGAATTAATATCCAATACTATAACTTGATTTAATTGCGATAATGCAACAGCATTGGCCATACCAACATATCCAGAACCTACGACTGTTATTTTATTCATTGTTATATTATACCATTAAAATTGATTTTTGTAAACATATTCCAAAGCTCTTTCGGCTTCTTTATCAAGTGGTCTTTTTGCATACCAGTTACCAGTATCAATATCCAATTCGCGACACAAATAAGTAATTTCAGATGCTGTAATTGGATAATTATTTTTGATTGCATTACCAGCAAGTGCGACCATTATTTGATACATTTTATGATACCAACCAGAACCAGAAATTGTGCGATATTCTTGTTCCATTTGTTTTGGAAAATAAGGACAGTCTTTATAACCAGTCCATTTAACCTCTGTGTTGGTTAATTTGTTTTTCATATGTTCCATCATAGCTTCTTGCATAGCTTTAGGTAATCTATCGAACATAGTATTTCCAGAGCTTTCTACATATTCATGTTTACTCATTATATCAGCTGGGTCCATCATTTCTCCAACACCTGTAAATATAAAATTATTTGCACCTTTGTAGTTGCCAGGAATATAATACATACGAGATAAATCCTTTGTTTGAATATCTCCAATCATACCTAGTTCCTTATTCAGTGCAAACCAAAAATGTTTTATTTCGTTTTTCTTTACTGGTCTGGTTAAGGGAAATACCAATCTGAATTTTGGTTGTTCATCTGTAGAGGACGCAGTGGAATAGCAAACATAATAATGTTTACCCACTTTTGTTTTAATATATTCTTTTAAATCTTCAGTATTGGCATCGTCCACATCTACTGCACACCAGCCACCCCAATACTCAACATTATCATTTGCTCTGGTAGTATCTTTAGTATATACTGCTGGAGACATAAGTTCGGCATCGGTTTTATCCTTGCGTGAAGTTTTAGATAATTTATATAACACTTTTTCAAATGCTCCAAAATCAGGTAATTCAATACCTTTATTGGTTTTATTATCGTATATAGATTTAAATAGAGTTCCTACAATCATAGAGTATATTATAACACATTTCTGGGCAAAAGTAAACCTATTTTTTCCATAAGGTTGGTTTATTATTAAATAATCCTGTTTTTACTTGGCTATAACCTAATTCTCTTAGTTTGTTATTAAACATTCTACTGATTTTACTTTGGTCCACAGGTTCGCCATGGTTTTCATATGTTTCAAAATGACCGATTGACCATGTATTAAATGCATTTGCAATTACAAAGTATTTAGGATTAATTTGTTTCACTATATGTTCAACATGCATTATTGGGTCTAAAAAGTGTTCAAAGTATTCTGAAGCGAATACTAATCCATCAGTAACTGCAATGTCCTTTACATCTTCGACCATGTGAAATTTATATCTCTTACCCATTTCAGTAGCGAATTTCCATTGGTCAGTACCTTTTAAATTTGTACCAAAGGTAATTTTACCTGGATATAATTCAGATAATATAGATGTTGAATATCCTATACCATTTCCTACATCAACAATAGATGATGCATCGCTTGTAAATTCAGTTAATGGTTGTGGTATTAATTTGGTAGATTTACTTAATGCTCTCAGATAACTTCTTGCGTACACTCTAAAGCAATTAAATTGGTCTGTGAGATAATGTTCATCTGAATAAACCTCATAAGCTTTATCCACGCCTTCATTCTCTAACCATTCGTACCATTTTTCTGTAAGGTAATCGAACCTTTCATTTGTTTTAATATATTCTCGAGTTTGTTCTAAAAACCCATCATCAACACCACAGATGTCTTTGTAATCTTTTAAGAAAGTATCTAATAACTTCTTGCCTTTTTGTTCAGTTAAAAAATTACTCATTGTTTTTTCTCCAGTCCTTTACCCATTTGTGTCCATCTCTTTCAGCATCTATAAACACTGCATTTGTAAAACCTATTGGTAATAGGACAGCAATATGTACTATAATACTTGTAACTGTACTATATCCTAACCAGCCCAAATAATAACTTGCCACAAACCCAAAGTATATAGACCACATTGTAAATAGCACAAGAGTAAAATATAATTGTAAGCTTGGGTCAGCAACATATCTAAGTGGATTGAATCTACTATCCATTACACTTCTCCAGCTATCTACTACAAACATAATTAATTTTTTCATTATTCAATTATCTCCTGGACATTATCCTCAGATATTTGTTTATCGTCCATATAACGAAGTAAACTGTTGGCTGTTTTATCAGCAGGTGGAAACCATATACCTTTTGTTTTTAAGGTAATATTTGTTTGGTCAATCTTTTCAGCAAACTCTCTTAAATCATCTTCGTTACGAAATCTGACCTTTAACACTTTCCAAGCTTCTGCTTCGGGTTGGTCAAATTCAGGCATTCCGTCCCAATCATAAGGTGTTTGCTCCTCTTCTTGCCCTGACATCACAAATAGATTCTCAGGACTATAATTCAAAGTTTTATTATTTCTAGCCATTTTTGTCCTCCTTTAATCTAACTAGTTTTAGTCCATAATTATCTGGACCTTTAGGTATATTTAGACCATCTTTAAAGGTTGGTTTTATACCCTTTTGGAATTCTCTATAATTAACATGGTGATGATATCTGCCCCATTTTTGAGTTACATCAACTACATCTGGGTGTTGGTCCTTAAGCGATTGTGCAAATTCTAATCTGTTATCGAATCCTTCACTACTAGCTTCAACACCACCCACTTTTTCAATATTGTATATTTCTTCTGTATTACCACCTTTCATTGCCATCGATGCAACTTTACCACAAAGGAATGCATTAAACAAGAATGTGTGATAACCTGCTTTCATTACTCTTAATGATAAATCGGTATCCTCGTTGTATCTCCCTCTCCAATATAGGTCTGGGTATATATCATTTGATAAACATATACAGCTGTAAACTCTAGTGTTATGATAATAAGGTGGGCGTTTTGTGGTTGAAGGAGCAAAGAATGCATAGTTCATACCAAACATTTTCACATCAGTATATCTGTCTGCAAAATCCTCGCATGCTCTAAACCCAGTCGGTGTGGTCATAGTAACTTTTTTATTTTTATGTAAACGATAAAAATGTTGGATATTATCATCTAGTATCCAATGTCGTTTATGACCTTCATTTATTGAATGTTCCCATACCCAGTTACGAACAGGTATTGAACCACCAAGTAAACCCGTAACATCACATTTCCTTGACCAATTTGGATTGTCCCTAAAATTGGTTGGTAATGTAAGTATGTTTTGCTTTGGAATGACTGCTGCATAATCATCGTATTCAGATTCCTCAATAACAATACGATACATTGCTCCAATCTCTTCCATTGATTTAACAGTAAGCCTACTGTCGGCTCTACCTTTTGAAATAATGTAAATTGGATATTTTGATTGCATTATGTTACGATTGAACTAGCAGGAGCAACTTGTATTCCGCTGTCCATTTCCCTCACTTGGTCTATCATTGAATCGATTGGTTCTATTACAAACATTACGAATTTTTTATCAATTGTAATTCCATCTTTTGCTTTGGTGTAAGCCATAAAAGGCATAAACCCTATTCGGCCTTCCCCTGCAGGTAGCAGAGAATAACCATCTTTGATAGTAATTGAATCACCATTATCAGTAACTTTTCCTATCACTTCCTCGCCAGAGGATAATCTAATTAATTCCATATTTTTCTCCTAATTGGTATATTATACTATATTTAGACACATTTGTAAACCCCTTATCCAAAAAAATCTTCCAAAGATTGAACTTCTTCTGAGGACCATCCTACGGCCTTAAGAATATGTTCGATAGGGTCGAGGAAGGTTTTTTGAAATTGTGTTTCATAGTCTATATAGTTATTTAGTCCAAATTCCTGAGGCAGATATTGAGTAAAGCCAATCACATTTTCATGTATAGGATTTGGTGTTTTAAGATAGATAAATTTAGTTTTATCTCCATTCTTAATTGGTTCATATTTACGAGTCAGACCATGAGCCTTAAGCTGATTATTATGCAATAAGGCGGCCCTGACATGTATTGGTGTTCCCTTGCGATATATTGTTTCTTTTGCACTGTAATCAGATACCTTTGATACACCCCTAGGGAAAGCGATTTCATGTGCTGGTAATGTGCAGAAATATGATTTAAATTGTTCGATTGCAATTTGAGTTTGCCTTTCACTACCTTGCATTATAACCTTAAATAATTCCTTAAGAGCGTCACGGCACATAGCAGGTGTTGATGATTTGATTGCCTCGATACCCATAATTTTAAGTTTAGGTTCTTTGTATCTGACTCCTTCGTTATCATGTACATTTAGGATATATCTCTTTTTGGCTGTCCAGATGGCACGGTCGCCGATTGCCTCTCGTTTCATAACCATACGATTTTCAATACCACCCATTAGGTCATATAATTTATCATATGATTTTTGCAATACAGGTTCCAATTTATCCTGGCAAACTTTATCCATAAAATTGATAGGGTCATCTGGATTGACTGCCTTTACCAATTCATCAAGGCTGACATATAGCGAATCCGTATCAATTGCAATAACATAATCACCATTATTAGTTTGTAATATATTATTTAGATATTGATTAATTGCGACTTCGGCCCAACGAATGGTTAATTGACCAGATAGTGTAATTGCCTCTGCAATCCTTTGGTCGAAGAAACGAAAATACCTGTTGCCTAATGCACCATATAAACTGTTAAGCAGAATTTTAATTGCCATCTGTTCGTTTTCGGCAACTGATATTCTTCGTTCGATATCCCATAATTTTTGTTTATCTGTTTTATCGATTGTTTGTAATTCCTTTTGTGCAGAAATCATATTTTGTTTTATGGCAACACGGTCAGCATACATGTTATCTACAAGTTTAGGCATTACACCTTTTGTTTTTGTATTGAAGCATTGACCATTTGCACCTACAGAGAATCCTTTATTATCAAAGGGTCTGCCTTCTAATATTTTCTCAATGTCAATATTTGCAATCATACCTTCTGCAATTGTTTCGGTCGACATATTGTATTGCATAATTAAAGAAGGATATAGCGAATTAAGGTCAAAGGATACCACATTATCATGCATTCCAACCATTGGGTCTTTTACATAACCACCAGGATATGCTGATTTGATTTTCTCCTCGTAAAATGGTATGGCGACCTTTTGTTCATATAAGTGACGATATATGATTGTTTCCCATATTGCTGTTACGCCAAATGTGTCTGAATAGTTTACACCACCTTTATATGCCATGGTCATCATTAGAGTAATTAAACCCATTTTTTCTTCTAGTCGGTCAACCAACTCCACGTCCTTGATATTATAATCAATAAACTTTTGGTAATCATTTTTGTATAGGTCAAATAAGGAACCGTGTTCCTCGTATGAAAGTTTTTTATCGCCAAGTATTACATTTGCAATATGGTCAAGGCGATAGGATTCCTGTGCAGTGTATGTATATTTTTGGAAGAGCTCTAGATAATCTGCAGTATTAATACCTTTTAAATCATACACGGCTTCTGTTCTGTTAATTCTACGGACTGAACCTGGTTCAATCATATTCCATGGACTGAATTTTTTAGTTAGGTCCTCGCCTAGTATTTTGATTGACCTATTGATAATGTATGGTATATCAAAGAAGCGAACATTCCAACCGGTAATTACATCTGGGTAATTACTAGGGGTTGACCAATGCGCTAGAAACAATTGAAATAGTTCCAATTCGGATTCGCACTTTTTGTATACCACGCGATTGGTTCTCATTACTGATTCAGAGACATTGTAATCGCCACAACCCCAGACATAATAAGTATTGTCAATATTGTTTTTGATACATATAGCAGTTACCGGATAATCTGCAGTATCTGGGTGGGGAAAACCTTCGTCTGATTGGACCTCAATATCAATGGTCGTAACATTAATCTGATTACGATTGTATTCGATTGTGCCTGGAAACTCTTCGTTTATAAATGCAGGTATGTATCGGTCATAACCAAAGATTTGGCGACCTGCTGTGTGTTTGTTCTCATCAATCCAATTTTTGGCATCACGCATGGAATCAAATTCAATTGGAGCACATTGCACACCATCGATTGATTTCCAGTTGCCTTTATTTGAACTGACAAAAAGTGTTGGTTTGTATTTGATTCTCTTGGATATTTTTTTCCCATTTTCGTATCCTCGATAGAGGAGGGAATTGCCATAGCGAGATATGTTTGTATAAAAATTCATAATGTATATTATATCACATTTTTGTTATAATGTAAACCCTTTTGTAAAGGTTGGGGGTAATTTCTTACCCCCGCATGATTGTCATTTTCGAGTTTTTAAAAACCGTTTGCCTGCGCCCACATCAGTGCTGGTGCTAATCCTAAGATTGCAATTGTCACTAATAAAGCAAATGCAGTAGTTTTTAAGGCCTCGGCAACGTCATCATATTTTTCCATATAATGGATTATATGTTTCATGTTGTTCTCCAGTAAATAGTTTATACTTATCTACTGAGTTTCGCTGCTCACCAGTTTACCCTTTCAGGTATTCTTTCTTCTTTGATGCCCCAGCAGACCCTAATTGAATCTTCCTAGGACGCTTCTCTTCTGGAAGTTCTACTCTGGCGTAAACCACTAGTATTCCATCCGTCAAATCAGCACCGTCAATAACTACAAATTCAGAGAGTCGGAAGCTCTTCTCGAACTTGCGGCTTGAAATGCCTTTATAAGCATACTCACGCTCATCACTATCCACTTCTCCAGAGACTTTAAGAATACCATCTTTAAGTTCGATATTAATATCATCTTGTGAGAATCCAGCCACAGCCAATTCGATTAAGAATTTCTCCTCATCTATCTTGACCACATTGTGTGGTGGATAATTATTATTATTAGACCTAGCACTTGAATGAATCCTTTCCAGGTCCTCAAACAATGTGTCAAATCCTACGAATAATGAACGCGGCACGTTCAGGTTATTTCTTACTACCATTTTTGTTTCCTCCTATATGTTTAGCAAGGTTAATTTTGGAATCCCCATAATTGGGCAATTCCGTTGTTATTTATACAAATAGTTTGCCTATCGTGTATAAATAATAATATGACTTTAATTAAAACTTATTTTAAAAAATTTCATAAATTTATGAAATCTGGTAGATTAAACAAGGTTGTTAAGAAAACAATAGCTTAATCTTTATTTGTATTTCCGATATTATATTTCGGACACAACTCCCATTGACTCTTTTCTTTATACGGTATAACTTTAATCTGTCGCAAAGGAGCCAACGGTTTCGCTTGAGCTGAATTTAATATTGTAATTAATCCCCAGTCTGCAAGTAATGTTGAAATTGTATTCCTTCGCTCTAAATCATTAGCTACCAAATTACTTGGTTTACCATCTAATAAAAATAGTTCTTTAAAATGTACGATGAAGTATCTACCTTGTTTATGTAATATATGACAAGACTGATATAACTTTTGGTCTTTGCGAGATGCGACTCCAATTCTTGTAAGTGTTTCTCTTATCTTTAAAAAGTCGTCGGGTTCGTTGAGTGTGACTTCCAACATGTCCATTGGTTGCCAGTTTTTGATTTCTTTATTTTCGTTTTCCACCTTTATAAATCCTTTGTTTCAAATCGGCTATTTGTTCTGGGCCGAATAATGATAAAACAGATTTAGCTTTTTCATTGCTATACCCATAATATTCTTTAATTAGTTCAATGTTGGCAATCTCCTGGGATTTAATCCATTTAGACCACCTTTTTTTCTTCCTAATTATATTTATAAAAAAATCGTACTGAAGCCGATGGTCTACACTATGGTGGATATTCATCTCATTTGCAAAGAGAATAGTATCAGGGTACATTGAGAGACCACGATTTATAATAAATGCGTTATATTCTTTTTCAGCAATATCATCAACCATTATGCCTTTTTTAGCATAGGTAATATCATTTAAATAATCAAATGGACTCATTGTTTTGCTACAAACTCCTCAGCTTGTTTCCTTGTTTTAAATATCCTTTCAAATTTAATGGCCTTTGATTCATCAAGTTTCACTGCTCTATATGCTTTCTCTTCGCCGTGATAATGGACTTCTACAACTTGCCATGTATAATCATCTGTTATTTCAACTTGTTTTAATCCATCCCCGAATGGTAAGTTCATAAATTTTTTCATTTGAAGTTTACTCCTGCCATAATTTCTGTACAACACGCAACCATATTAAGTTCATGGTCGGCCACAAAACTGTTTTTGTATTGATAATCAGCCAATATAAGCACAAGTTGTGGAATACTTTGTGGTTCCACATAATCATACATATTGTCATATATCTTTCTGAATAGTGCAGCAGGTTCCACATCAATATTATCTGTGACCCATTGCCTCATTTGTTTAAAGTTTTTATCCTTCATCGCCGACATTAGATTATTTAGCGATACCTCTTGGATATTAACCAAGATACCAGAATCAATTTTACCTGCCAGAGAATACCTTTGTAATTCATTTAAAACACGTCTCCAGTCTGGCATGTGTTTCATAATGAGCTCTGCGATAACAGGCTCATCGTACCCGCACTGTTCTGTGTTAAGGATATATATTACCCTCTCCATAAACGATGAGCACAGTTCAGCTAGGTCGTTCTTTTTGACATTAAATTCAACAACTGAACACCTGGAATGTAGTGGCTCAATGATTCTATTCTTAAAATTACAGGTCATAATGAACCTACAATTGTTACTAAACTCTTCAATGAATCCTCTAAGCGCAGGTTGGGTGGACTGGGGGTTTAGATAATCTGCCTCATCTAAAATCACCACCTTGTATCCACCCTGTAAACTTACCGTTGATGCGAATTGTTTGATTTTGTGCCTAAGTGTATCAATGTTGCCTTCTTCAGACCCATTGATTAATAGGTAATCCAAATCCAATTCATTACATATCGCCTTAGCGACTGTTGTTTTACCTACCCCCGCAGTACCAGTGAATAACAAATTTGGTAATTCTTTATTCTCTAGTATCTGTCTGAATGTATCCTTTAAGGCTACAGGTAGTATTGTGTCCTCTATTGTCTGAGGTCTGTATTTTTCAACCCATAAATATTCTGTCATACTAATTTACCTGTTTCTAAATCAACACCAGCGTCATCTACGACTCTGAATTGACTTGGTGAATTAGTATCCCATTGAACAACTGTGTCCAACCTAAAACTTCTCCATGCGTTTTTATCCAATGACCATACCGGAAATGCTTCCATTTCTGTTGGTGAATAATCTATTGATATTGTGACACCAGCCTCTTGTAGAGTTTCTGGTTTTAGAGTACATGGCATTATTCTTAATTCGCCTGTATCTATTTTTTTGAATGTTACTGTGACATGCCCTGTTTGTAAAGCCTCGAGCAATTTGGCTTTTTCATTTGTATTCATAATATATCCTATAATGTAGGGAGGCAAAAGCCTCCCCATAATTTAACTTACTGATTCTTCAGCAGGCTCTTCAGCAGCAACTTCAGGTACTTGACCTTCCGGTGCTTCTTCTTGCCCTTTAGACGCCTCGTTAAGGAAAGTAACAACTCTGTTTCTTAATCCTCCGACTGCTTCTAGTTCAGGTCCTTCGAACCCACCTCTTTTAGAACAAATATCAATTATTTGAACCATAGTGGCGATGTCCTGTAAAGACAATTGAACGGCCTCAGTTTCAGCATTTTCAGTTTTTACTTCTTCTGCCATTTTATTTCTCCTTTGCAAAGAATGTTAACAAAACAAAAAGACCCTGTTGGCATCTTTTTGCATTCACAATGTATTTATACATCAAATGTGCTTGATTTTTCTAAAGCGATAAAATAAGATACAGGTTTGTTCTTATTGGTCCACTTTGAAATTAGCTTTGATGATATTTGTACATCGTACTCTCCGTCAATAATTTTCATATTAGATATGTTCATTACAAACGAAAACTTATGACCAATTGAATTTGGTCCTAAATCTGTTTCAAATGTATTTGCACTAGAATCTTTAGTATCAAATACCTTGACTGATATGGATTCATCGGTACCCACAATGGCGACATCGAGATGTCCTAGTACTGATGCAGCCTTTTTAGTTTTGGATAATATTTCCTCAGTTAGAGTAATATTAACCTCAGACTCAGGCATGGTTATATCCTTATCAGGTGTTGTCAGAATGCTTGGTTCTGCGAAATAAAATTTTACCTTATTGGTATTATTAGATATTTGAACCGAGTTTTCCTCGAACATTAATGTTGCGTCTTCAACTAGCGAATGAGTAGATAAGAATTCATTTAAGTCATATATACCCATATCAGTTGGAAAATCCTCTACAATATCAGCCACAGCCAGAATGTTTTTTGCCTCAGATATAGTCTTGAGCTGTTGTCCTGGCCTTAGGACGATATTGGAATTGATACTTCCAAAGTTAGTTAAAAGATTTATAGTATCTTCAGATAATTGCATTTGCTTCTCCATAATTTATAGTTACTATTATATCATAAAAAGAGGTCATTGTAAACCTTCTTTTTCGTTTTTATCATGTACATGTAATGCGATAAGGGCATAATGTAGTATTTTTAACAGGTCTTTTCTGTTATATCCTTCTTTTTTGCCATACCTCTGAGCATATTTTAGTACATTACCCAAAGCAAAACCCATGCCATGGTCACAGTCAATAATAAATTCCGTTGATTGAAATTTATTTTTACTGTAATGACCACCATAAGTATTGCTTACATAATTCAGGAGCTCTTCAATAAGAGCTCCCTCGTTAAATTTAAAATCTGGTTGTTTCTTTTGTCCAAACATTATTCTATTTCGTCCTCTTCAAGTGCAGCATTATTATCTCCAAGGTCCAAAGTGTCCTCATCGACCTTTGTGTAAAGATCGAGGAAGGCTGATTTAGTATCCTCATCAAATCTTGAGATACATAGGTCAATAGCCTTTGCTCTGTTTTTAAAGATTGAGAATGTTTGAACAATATGGCAAAGCCTTCTTGTTGAAATGACTTCGTCCACACCATCATCGTAAAATGTTTTTCTGATTATATCAGCCCATGTAACAAGTTTGTCTGCGAAATCATCATCAGCACAATCAAATTTGTCCATGTGTTTTAATATAATTTTCTTTTCAATACCCATTGCCGCAAACTTTTGGTCGACTGATATTGTAAACCTTTCAAGGAAAGCCTCATCGATGATTGAAGCAGCAGTAAATCTGCCATCATCAGAACCTTTACCTTTTGTATTTGCAGTAGCGATAACATTAAATCCAGGAGCTGGGTGAACAATTTCTCCAGTCTTTTTAACCAATACTGGTTTCCCTTCCAATATACCTTGTAGGCACATGATTTTATTTGTCGCTCTATCGATTTCGTCCAGTAGTAATATCGCACCGTTTTCCATTGCCTTTAATACAGGCCCTTTGGAGAATACAGTCTCTCCATTTATTAATCTGAATCCACCAATTAAATCATCTTCATCAGTTTCTGGGTTGATTTGGACTCTGATAAACTCTTTTTTAAGTTTAGCACAAGCCTGTTCGACCATAAATGTTTTACCATTTCCAGATAGACCAGAAATGTATGTTGGATAAAACATACCACTTTTGACAATTTTTACAATGTCATGATATGCTCCCCAAGCAATAAATGTATCATCAAGTTTGGCGAAGTTTCTCTCTTCGGAAACGATTGATTGCATTTGTGCTGCTTGAGCAGGGATTGCATTAACAACTGAATTGTTCATGATTTCAGCTCTTAATGGTTCGATTAGACCCGCAAGGTCATAGGTACCAATTTTAACTCTGTTATCTTTAGTTAGGATTGGGTCCCAATCTTTACCGGTATAACCTAGGGCTTTACCAGCATCTACGATTGTAGATTTTCTGAAATGAACCTGGTCAGGATATTTACCTGCTAGGTCCTTTAATAATATAGTAGTTGAGGTTTTCAAGTTATTCATAATATAGTTTCTCCTTATCAATTTATAAATATGTGTATATTATACTATATTCTAGGGCGAATGTAAACACGCTACCTAAAAAAAGTTTAATTATTTTAGGCCACCGCCTTTCCAAAGTTAGTCAGTAAAGTTTTATTATTCTTTTTAGACTTACTGTATTTTTTGAACTGTGAAGTCAATTGACCTTTGGTCGCATCTTCTTCTGGGGCAAATCCATCATCTTCAGCATTTAGATTTTTACCACTTTTTACAACATAGAATTCACTATAACCAAGAGTGTTTTGGAATGTGACACATTTGTGTTTAGCATATTGTCTGTTGTATTGTTTACGCTCATCGTTATCATATAATCCATATCCATCGCCATTACACCTTGCGTCAGATATTTTATGCCAATAATTATGTGAACCATCAGCAATAAAGAACCCAAGAGTTTGTGTATTAAATCTTTTTTGGATACTTTCTAATAATGATTTGGTACCATGTCTGCCTCTGTCCGATATAGTTACTTTTTTACCATCGATGTTTACGATTGTTTTACCATATCTGTCTGTATCAATATAGTTTGCTTTATGTGACCTAACGACATTGATTCTGTTTGCATCGCCATCTGACATTACAACCAGGTTCATTTTATCAACACCATTTGCTCTTTTAAAGTCCTTGATTAATCTGTGAGATACAATTAAAGCCTCGTTGAGTGGAGTTGAACCATAGTCCTCATATTTAGACAATATGCTTCTTTCGCCCCATGCATGTGTATCATTCGCCAATTCTCTTCTAAGCCAGATGTGAAATAAAGCCTCTTCGTATTTTACCTTTTTAAGAGTAGATGATATTATCTGAGGCATTGATAATCCACAATGTGCGACTTCGCCTTCTTTATTAGAAGGTCCAGTGTAATCTGTATCTTGATAACCGTAACCATCATGGCCTAAACTCTTATTTGTGCTAGTGAAACCATATACATCAAATGGTATATTAACTGTTTTACAAAATACAACAAGATGTAAAAGTTGGTCCATTACTTGAGACATTGTACCACTCATGGAACCTGAGTAATCAATTAACATTATCATTCCATGATTTTTAGCATCAGCAAGTCTTGTTACTCTTGCAAAAATATCATCATTGGTTTTATATGACCATAATCTGTTAACATCGATTGAACCAGTTTTAGAAGTTTGAGCTCTGGAATATCTGTAAGCTGCTTTTCTCATTTCAAACTCTTTTACAGCAAAGTTAACATTTTTTCTTATGTCCTTCATGTGTGCTTTAAATTCATTTAGTTTATATGCATATTCTGAAGGTTTTTCCATTGCGTGAGCTTCTCTGTCCTCTGACAAAGTTTTATATGGTATTACAATCTTATCTCTGATTTCTTGTCTGAATTCATTACCGACAGCGGTTTGATTACCTCTTTCGTCTTTATCTAAAAGCGTATGTTCATTTCTTCTAAAATTATCATCAGTCTCTGATGTATCTTCATCAGGCTGTGTTTGATTTTCGACATTACCTTTGTTTTCGGTATCATCGTTTTCACTTCTTTCAGCAGATTGATTTTCGGAAGATCCTTCGTCGGAATCGCCTTCTTCTTGTCCTTCAGGTGAAGCTTCTGTTTTAGTATTTTGTTCCTCATTTTGTGACTCCTTATCATAATCATCATGGCCACTTGGACCCATTTCATCTTTTGTTTCAGTACCAGAAGTATCTTTCTCAGCTTGAGGTTTAGGTTGTTTAATAAGTTCTGGTGTATTTTCTTTAGTATATGCAAGAATGTCCTTAACCAATTCTGTAACCTCAGCAAAGGTTTCAGTTTTCATAGCTCTTTGATAAAAAACAATTTCATCAGAACTAAATGGTACATCAAGTAGATTACCAACCTTTGCTTTTAAATTGATTTTGTCGATTAATTTAACATTATCCCAATCAGTTGAAAGTAAATTATCACCAAAGAAACCATCGTTAAATAATTTTTTGTATCCTCTTTGCATAGGACCAATTAATCCAGCGTAGTTTTGTTTGATGTGTCTTTCAATTCTTGCGTCTTCAATAACATTAATATATGACCTAGGGCAACCTTCTAATTTTTCAGGGCTGTCATGCCATCCTTCGAATGGAGTGTATAATGCGTGTCCAACTTCGTGACCAATTAATAGGTCAGCAACATCGTTACCCATATCTTTCCATAAAGGTAAACCTAGTATTCTGTCTTTTATGTCAAACCAAGCTGTGTGATAATTACCATATTGAACAGTAATATCTTCTTTTGCTAGTAGTTTTGCTAGTGTTGATTTATGTTTCATTATATGATTTGTCCTATAGTGATTAATAGTAAAAGACCACCCAAAGTTGAAACGAAGTCCCAATCTAAGAGTCCTAATTGTTGTAGTTTATGTATCATAATTCACTCCTTATCATTAAATTATGGTACTATTATACCACGACTATAGCAAAAGTAAACACTTTTTTGTAAAAGTAACACAAAAGTAACATAGTTGTTACACAAATGTAACAAAACTTTGAAATGGTGGAGCTAGAGGGAATCGAACCCACGACCTATTGGTTGCAAACCAATCGCTCTCCCTACTGAGCTATAGCCCCACGACTATTTAATTTTAGAGAAATTCTTTTGTTTAAAGAACTCTATTTTAGACCTAAACTTATTCTCTAATATTTCTCCTTTATGAGATATAATAAAGACATTAGTACCATCTTCTAGTGTAGTTAGAATTTTGGTTAAGTTTTCGATGCCATCGTGGTCCAAAGAACTGTCAAAGGTTTCATCGAGTATCAGCAGATTTGTTGCTGCACTATTCTTGAGTTTAGCGATTTGCCTCCAAGTAAACAGCAATGATAAATCAATCCTTTGTTTTTCACCTTCACTAAATGAGGCGTAGTTAAATGAATCACGATGGCGTGATCTGATGGTTTCATTGAAGTTTTCGTCCAAATGGAAAGCTACAAAGAAATCCAAAATCTGTAAATATTGATTAATTAACTTATTCATAACAGGTAAATATTGTTTGATTACTTTAGTTTTGATACCAGTATCTTTTAACATTTCTCCTATTACTTCATTATAAGTTCTTTCTTCTACATATTCTAATTTTTGTTCAGTTGATTTTTCTTTACCTTTTCTCATAGTGGATAACTCTTTTTTAGCTTTACCAGAGTCACCAGACTGTGAAGTGAGAGTGTTAATCTCTTTTTGAATTTTATCTATTTCCTTTTGTAAGAGAGCGATTTTATCATTGTTTGAATTTATTTTATGCTGTCTTTGTCTGAGTTCATTAAGATGGTTTGCGATAGTTCTGCCTTCTTGCTCAGTTGTTCTAATCTCTTTTCTAAGTCCTTGCATTTCCTCTTGAACATCAGAAGCTGAAATTTTAATTTTAGATATTTTATCATTCTTTATTTCCTCAGTTATCTCTTGGTCACATGTTGGACAGTTATCATTTTCCTCATAGAATCTAGCATCACCAACAAGAGATTTGATTTTATCATTTAGGTTTTTATCCAATGATTTGACCTCTGACATTTTCTCTACATGTTGTTTATGATTTCTTTCCTCTTCGGTAATCAATACAGATAGATTTTTACCTAATTCTTTTGACTCTATGAATATATTATCAATATCTTGCTTATGGCTTTTAATTGATTCTCTTTTACCTTCTATTTGGTCCTGGTTAAGAGCTTCTAGATTATTAATATATTTAGTTTGTGAATCAATTTTAGTATTTAATAAATCAATTTGATGGTTAATATCCATTAATTGGTCTTTGATTTTAACATTACGCTCTTTTAATAACTGATTCATTTTAGAGAATATATTAATATCCAATAAATCCTCTATGACTGCTCTTCTTGACCAAGCAGGTAATTGCATAAATGGAATAAAAGAACTACTTCCTAATACAACAACTTGGTGGAATGATTTATGATTGAGTTTTAAAATATTGGTTTCAAGGTATTTTTGGAAATCACGCATATTAGATGCTTGATTGGTCATATTACCATTCTGCCATATTTCAAATCTATTAGGCTTGATACCACGAACGATTTTAAAGTCTTGGTCACCAACAGTAAACTCTACTTCAACAACGGTTCGTTTACCATTGATAGAGTTAACCAATTGCATTTTACCAATATCGCGATGTGGTTTTCCAAAGAGACCAAATGATAATGCATCAAGTAAAGTTGATTTACCTGCTCCATTTTGGCCTACGATGAGTGTACTTGGGGTCCTATCTAATTGTATTTCAATAGGGTCATTACCAGTGGACAGAAAGTTCTGCCACCTACATAATTTAAAATGTATCATACTACTTCTAGGTTCTGTGCCTCCGTATAAAGTTTTCGTAATTCAACTTTTAAGTGGTCTTTGTCCAAATCAGTTTCCACTGCATCGACATATGAATCTAGAAGGGTCGTAGTATCTTCAAGGGATATTTTCTCGTCATTTACGCTTTCTCCCAGATACTCTTCAAAAGATTCTGCAATCTTTAGTTCATATGTTTCAATACTTTGTAATCTATCCACAAATTGGTCGAACATATATAAGTCATTTTTATTTATAACAATTAGTTTAATGAACTTGCGTTCAAATTGTTTTACATCTATTTTACTATAATCGGTTGTGGTATCATCATATATTACCTTTTTAAACATAGTAATTGGATTTCGTACAGGTGTAATCTCTCTTGTTTCTGTGTCCAATACATGGAAATATTTTGGGTCATCTACATCAGCCCAAGTAAATTCCATTTGACAACCCAAATAGTGAATATTATCTCTACTGGATTTAGTATGGAAGTGACCAGATAAAACCATTTCGAACCTTGAAAATGCATCTGATGGGTCCATACCATGTGGATTTGGAATCCCAGCCATCATTTCAAAACCTTTTAATTCCAAATGTGCTCCAAGTATCGGTGCCTTACATTGTGCAATCCACTCCATATACTCTTTATAATTTTGATTATTAATCCATGGTACCACAGCAACATCTAATCCGTCATAATTCAGCACTGTTGGCTTCATAACGATATTTACATTAGTTGTGAAATACCCAAGCAACTCTTTGAGAGAACACAATTCATTTGTGTTTTTAAAATAAACATCGTGATTTCCGGGAATAATATCCATGGTAATACCAGCATCACGCATAGGCTCGAGAAAATGCTTACGATTAGCATTAAGTGCTTTAAAGTTAACGAATTTTCTGTGCTCATAGTAATCTCCTAAATGAAGTATTTGTGTTATATTATGTTCCTTTAAATATGGAAAAAATATTTCACTATAAAACCTTTCGTTATATTTTAAGAATATATCAGATGAGTTTCTGACGCCACAATGTGTATCATTAAGAATTGCTACTTTCACGGACTGCCCTCATTTGTTCTTTAATCATTTGCCTTTGTAATCTACCCAATCTTCTGGAAGCAACTTTGATTCTCTTTTCGTTTAGATTAAGTATTTTTCTTTTAGCTTTTCTTTTTAAACTTTTAACAAATCTACTTTTACTGAGTTTGATTTGTCTCCTTCTTTGTTTCTCACTTAAATGTTTCATGACATGAATAACTCCAATTTTTTAGCTTTCTTTTCTTTTTTGGCAAATTCTTTTATTGCCGTATCTTTTTGTCTCACGGTACTAATTCTTTGTCTGAGTGTATCAACATAAGCCATTGTTTGTTCAGCCCCTTCGTTATCCATACCCATTGCAACAAAGTCCTCAATACCCATTTTTTCTATGAATCTAAATTTAATGTCCTGTTGCTTCTTCTCCTTAGTAATCCTACGGATAAATGCAAAATAACATATTTGAGTAAAATACGAAAACGCGTTAGGTTTTCCTGTTCGTGTTGAGGCTTCGATATTATAATTACCTATTGCCCTTAAACAGTTTTCCACTGCGTCCATAACCATTTCTTCTCTATAAGTATATCGTACAAAGTTTGGTCGATGTGATAAACCTTCTGCGATTCTTATAAAACATTTAGCTATATAATCGTCTACTGTAGGTGGTTTTTTATCTTTTGCTTTTGCTTTTTGTGCCCGGACTGCATAATCCATAACGGCTTCTGAAAAGTCTCTATTATTCACATAATGTGGTTTTGCTTTAGCTTTTGCTGACATTGTTTTATTTCTCCATAATGTTATATTATATCATACTTTCAATCATTTGTAAACCAAAAAAGTTTTAACCTGCGTGTTTACATTTACAGAGTTTTGTGATATAATAATATAGTATTGGCAGGGGCCAGAGGTATACTAATGTATAGTCTCCTTTGGAACAGTATCCATTCCTGCTAAGTATTCTTCTTCTATTATTTCTCTCTCCCTCTCCACTATATCTTGTACTGCTTCCTTCATGGACTGAAGTTTATATTCAGGTCTTTTAGTATTCAGAACAAAATTAATGTAGGATTCATGTAAATATTCTTCCACTGGTACATGATGTACAATACGATTTTTATATAATTTAAAAACTCTTTGATTGGAAAGTGGAAACCAATGCTGAAATTGCATATTTCCAAATAGGTTAGGTTGTAATATTACAGGTCCTTCCACCATATAATTATCATCATTCTTAACATTTAGAATAGCGATAATATCTTCACCATTAATTAGTTTAAATTGTCTTATATTTAGTTTATCCATATTATATATTTATATCGTATAGTTTGTATTTAAATTTTTCTTTGGAATATATTTTAATTCTTTCTGCAGCGTGTTGTAGTGTATAATTCTTCTTAGCTTTCCAATGTAAATCATCAGCGATATCATATAATTTAGTTTCGCGTCCGTCGTCACTTTTCCTTAATCCTCTTCCGATGCTCTGAAGGACTCTAATTTGACTTTTACTTGGAGAAGCAAAGATAATGTTATGTAAATTCCTAATGTTAATCCCAGTGCTAAAAGTTCCAATGGAAGCAACAATGATGGCGTTCTTTTCTTTTTCAGTAATCTCACGGATTGATTCTCTTGTGTCGACATCTGTTTCTCCTGATACATAAAAAAGTTTTCTATCCTTATCCAACTTTTTCTCTAATAATCTGTGTAATGGTTTCCCATGTTTCTCTACATAATTAAAAAGTACTAGTGTATTACCCTTTTGGTCTCTTGCCAAATTAGATATGAATTGATTCCTTGGGTCATATCCTACTATAAAATCAAGCTCTTGTTGATAACTATTTTTAATCATAGCCTTACATATATCATTATGGTATTTTAAAATTAAAACCGATATATCCAATTGTGCTAAATCATTTCTATCTATTAATTCTTTTGTTGTTGTAACTTTATAAACTGGACCAAATAAACCTTCCAATACTAATTGATGTGTTTGTGTTCCATCAAGTGTTCCAGTTGTACCCATACGAAGCTCTGCATTAACACATTTTTCTAATATTGATGTTAATGATTTAGCTTTAAATTGGTGGGCCTCGTCACCAACAACCATGCCATAATCTGCAAACCAATCTAATTTTTCTTTATAAATTGATTGCCATGTTGTTATAATAACTCTTTTATTTATGTTATATTTTTCCCTACCAGAATAAATTCTGTGACATTCTTCTTCATGGTTCCATGTATCTGCTTGTGAATAATCACCAAAGTCTGCATACATTTGTTCAACCAAAGATGTTGTTGGTACTATTAATAAAACATTTGAGTCATGTGCTTCAAGGAAAGACCGAATGGCCATGTATATAACAAGTGATTTACCAGAAGCAGTTGGAGATAATAATAAACTCTTTTTATGTTCTAACGCATGTTGTAAAGCGTCTAATTGGTAATCCCTAGGAGTAATTTCTTTACCACCAGCTGTAAGTGGCCAATCTGTAATGATTCTGTCGTATTTTTCATAAGGGTCTGGGTTACCATTTTTATCATCTATTATAATATGGTAATCGCGAAGTTCGCAAAACTCTTTTAGGTATTTAAATAATCCGGTATATAATGATTTTTTTCTTTGGTCAAATAATCTGATTTTACCATCCCACATTCTGTTACGATATGCTGGCATGAATTTATAACCAGGAACAAAGAAACAAAAATGTTCTGATAATTCTCTTTCGACTGAAGGTTCACATTCAATGTGTAAAAAGGTTTCATTAACCTTTGAGATAATAAGTGATTCCATTACATGCCTGATGTGAATTTATGCCACTCAATGGCATTTTTAATCGACTGATGTCTCCACTTAATATTGTCCATAATTTCTTTTAATGTATCAACCATTTCTTGTGTATAGTGAATTTTAGCTTGATGCTCTTGTATAATAGGGTCGGCGTCATAGTATTTATCCATATCGCCTTTTAATACAGTAAGACCATTTAATGGGTCATAATCCCATCCTTTGGTATCTAATTCTTCTTGTGATAATTTACCATTATAGTGATTGAATTTATCGCGTAATAATACCTTAAAATCTAATTCTAATTTCTTTAGTTTTAATTTATTTACACTATATAATTCTAGGTATTTGGAATGTAATTTTGCAGATTGTCTAGAAGCCTCTCCTAGTTCCATCTCTTCGATTACACTATCGGTTTTCCACATTTCAATTATTGATTCTAAATTATTCATAATATATATTATAACACATTTCTGTGTAAAAGTAAACCTGTTTATTTAAATTCGAATGAGGTATATGCGAATGTTATATCCATTTGAGAATAGTCTATTGCTTCAGCTTGTGAATCAAACTCAACTGCACTTAAACTTGTTGGAAATAATCCATTAAATTTTATTTCCTTTGTTACATTATTGTGTGATGAAAGTATTAATAATGTAGCATCTGCTTTAAAATCTTCTGCTTTCTCTGATTGTACTATATTGTGAATCCATTCAAATGTTTCAATATAGTTTTCCATGTTTTCTGTAATATTGGCTCTAATTGAAAAATCATCAAATGATAATCTATCGCCAGTAAAACCTAAATTAACACCACGATATGGTTGTTCTGCAGACGCAATATTAAGACCTGGTAAAGTAGCAGCAACAACAAAGTATTCCAAATTAGGATATTTTGTATGGTCTACTTTAAATTGAAACCCAACTGGGCTAAGAAAGTTTTTGTTTGTAGTTAATGTTGCCATATATCTATTTATACAATCCTAGCCCTCTAATGTTAAAAGTTATAATGTAGACCTACAGATGAATGTGAATCCATATTATTTCTTTTCATTGCCATAATTGATATATCCCAATCACCAAGAGCTTTAGTTCCTTTTAATCCGAATACATCATCACCATCATTGAATCTACCCCAAGTAAACATGAGGTCTATCATAGCTAAACCTAATGGTAAATCATAACCAAATTGTGTATATGTAAGGTCGCTATCATCTGAGTCAACATAGTGTTCTAATGAAACACTTTTATAAGAACTACCAATAAAGTATTCTTTTGAATCGATTCTATCATTTTCGGCATCTGGTCCAATTTTTAACCAATGGCTGTCGTAATCATAATCGATTACACCACCATAAAAGCTTGTATCTTCTGATAAGTTAAAAGAATAACCACCATAAAAGTTATGTTCCCAACTAGAAACTTCATGGTCAATTTCACTCGCCCATACGCCACCAAACCAACCAGACTTCTCGCCGTGTAATGACATTTGCATAGCTGTACCTTCGCCCTGACTTTCTCCTCTGAAAAAGTATTCGGACTCCATTCCAATTGAACCACTTATATTAGCACTTGCAAATTGTGAAAGCGATAATATAGATAGTCCGATTATCATTATTTTATTCATTGTATTTCTCCATAGTTTAATTAATACTAAATTATTTATACACATAAAAAAAGGGGCCTAAAATAGACCCCTTTAAATTAGATTTAACTAATTAGGTTTACACCATAATGTCGTCAACTCTGAAGATTCTGAAGTATTGGTTACTTCTATCTGAACCGATAGAACCATCAATAGCTACATAAGGGTTAGCAACCATGCCGTACCTTGTTTTGAATCCTATTCTTGGTTGGAAATCATTCTCGCCAACTGCTTTAACCATGGTTAAAGGAACGTATGGGCAATAGAATAATCCTGCGTCGTATGGGTTAGTACCTCTGTAACCTACACATACGAAATCAACTGTTGAATATGGGTCGATGTACACTTTAACTCTTCCGTTAAGAACACCAGCAAAAGTATTACCTGTGTCGTCAACATTTAGAGAAGCTGAAAGAGCTGGTGTGTAATCTAACATTCCAGCAGCTGCTAGAGCTGAAGCAACATCAGAAGAACATAGAATAAAGTTACCTTTACCTCTACGTGTTTCTTTAGCGATTACGTTACATTCTCTTTCTATTTGCATGATTAAGCCTTTGAATCTCTCAACCATCCATCTTCCATCTGAATCAGTGTTAACATCAAAAATACCAGAAACGGCAGTTGATGTTTGAAGAGCACCAATTTTAGCAGTTTTAAGAACTGACCTTACAACTTCTCTATTGATTTCAGCTAAGATTTCAGCAGATAAGATGTTTGCAAGTTCGCCTTCAGCATCCAACCCGTGGATTGCTTTAAGGTCTTGTGCTAATTCCATTGTGTACTCAGCTTTTAGAGCTCTTGACTTAGCTGTCACAGTTGATTTCTCAATAGTGAATGCCATTTCGCCGTAAGCACCATCACCTGATTCTCCAACACCTAATCTTTCAGCAGCGGCTGTGGATAAACCAGAACCGAATGTTGAAACAGTGTCAGCTGTATCTGCGATTGAACCGTCAGTGTCAGCATCAGTAACACCTGCAAGACCAGTTGGGTCTGCTTGGTGAGTACCTGTACCTGAAAAATCAGTATCAGCTTCGTTAAAGAAAGCTTCTGTTCCTGATTGTGAGGTATATTTTGATTTCATTGCAAAGATAAGTCCTGTAGGACCACTCATAGGTTGAACACCTGCGATATCATAAGCAATTAAGTTAGGCATAGCTCTACGTACTAAAGAAATTAATACTGGGTCAAAAGTACCGATGTTATTCGGTGCTGAACCTGTTCCAATATTGTTAGCAGCTGCAGCCTCAGAAATGAAATTTCCTTGTGCTTGAGCTCTTTCTTCTTGTAGGGCAACCTCTTGGTTTTCTAATAGTCTAGCTGTAACAGCTTTTCTATATCTATCCTGGATTTGTGGAGCTGACTCGTGGTCGAGTACAGGACCCCATTTTTCCATTAAGTTTTTGTCTGCGTTAAACATTTTTATTTCCCTTAATTATTAAAGTTTGTTATAGCTTGTGTGTATTTAGCCATGTGCTCAGAAACTGTTTCTTCTGAAACATTTTCTTCACCTAATAGACTATCAACTTCATCAACTGATTCACTAATTTCTTTTGTGAAGTATGATTCTTTAACAGTTTTAACTTTCATTTCAAAGTTTTCTTTGTTATCGAATTCAATATCTTCAACTAAAGATGCTAGTTTTTCAGCTTCAGTTTCTGCAAGCCCTGAAGATTGTTCTCTCACTACTTCGTTCTTTTCAAAATCTTGAACTTTTTGATGTAATGCGATATTATCTTCTGTGGTTTTGTTTAAAGTATCTTCAAGCTCAGTGACTGATTCGTTGAGTTCATCAACAAGGTCCACTTTACCTTCTGGTACTTCGATGTAGTGTTCTTTGAACACTGATTGTAATGAAGTCATAAAGTCTTCAGCAATTTCAGTTCTTAAACCGTTATTGATTGCAACTTTATTCTCTTCCATCCAAGACTCAACCACATAGTTAAGGTATGAATCTACCTTTTCTACTAGAGATTCTTGAACTTCTGAAACTTCTTCTTCGAGATTTTGCGCGTATTCGCTCTCTAATCTGTCGATTTCTTGTGATAACTTAGATGTTAACACAGCTTCGAAGATTGCTTGAGCTTTATCACGGAACCCATCAGAAAGAGTAGCCTCTTCGGATATAATGTTTTCCAAATCTTCGTCAAAGTCGATTGATTCAACTTTAGCTTTTGCTGCAGGAACAGGCATTTTTGAAACACCTTTTACTGCGTCATCAGCTGATTTGACTGAAGCTTCTTCGTCACCACCGAGTGCCATTTTTGAGAACATTTTTTGCGCGTCCTCTTTTCTTGCTGCTTTAAGCATGTCAACTGCTGCCTGGATAACGCCAGCCTTAGTTTTAGGAACATTAACTTTAGGAGCGGATTCTTTTTTAACAGATTCCTTTTCCTCTTCGTCATCTTCCATTTCTTCTTTGGCTTCATCGTCATCATGTTTTTTCATGGCATTAACTTTTTTCTTGTCACTACCATAAGTTTCATTAACTTCCTCGTCTAAAATTTCTTCATTTTCTACGAGCTCGTTTTGCTCAACATCAGTTTCCAATTCTTCAGCAACATTATTTATAGCGTCGTCTGACATAATTGTCTCCTCTATTATTTTAGATTTAATTTAGAGAGGAAATTTTTAAAGGCTTTAATCTCAACCTCTGGGAGGTTGCCGACCTTTGCTTCTTTAATCTCAGTCTCAATTTCTTCAATATCTTGTGGCTTAATAATACCGTTATCCCATACCCAGTCAACACCTTCCATGACTCCATTTACAAAAGCACTTGGAGCACTTGGGTCTTGGACTATATCTATTGTGGCCAACATAAAGTCGGACCCAACATAACTAGTATTATTTTTATTCACAAGACTTCCCATACCACGACTTGATACACCAAGCTTAACACCACCTTCGAGCAGTCCTTCGACTATTTTGCCCATTGGGGTTTTAAGTATTGATGCTTTTCCTACAACATCATTACCTTCCCATTTAAGAGAAGTGATTTTGTGTGAAACTTTATCAAGGTTAACTGTTGGTCCTTCTGGATGATTTAACTCTCCAACAGCTCTCCCTGTTTTAACCTGTTCGGTCACATATTTATCTACTGCAGATTCCATAATCTTTTTCTCGTAGATACGACCGTTTCTATTTTTTTTATTGGCCTGCATAAATACGCCTTCGATAGTGAATGTTTTTTCACCGTTTCTGCCTTTTTGCTCAGCAATAACTTCTAAATCATTTTCAACGTATTCTGTTATTAATTTCATTGCAGTCCCTCGAACTATTCTTGTTCTTCTTTTTTTCTGTCAACCATTGTAGATGCTAATTCTATTTTCTTTGAATCCAATGCATCTGAAAGTTTAGTAGCCATAGTGGCTGAAAACTCTTTACTTGCGTTAACATTGTCGCCATCTTTTAGGCTATGTATTATATTTTCTACTGACATAATTTTCCTCGCGTTATGCTGGTTGGGCTTCTAATTCTTTTTTCTTGCCCACAGCTTGTTTAATTTTATTTTTCAATCTTGATAAGACACTATCGTCCTTACCTTGTGCTTTTAATTTCTTTAAAGCCTCTCTATCTTTTTTAATTTGGTCCTTTGCTCTTAACAATCGTTCCATATTTTTCTTTTTTGTAGCCAGTTTTGCAGCCTTTCGGTCTGCAGCATCAGCCTTACCTTTAGCGGTAAATTTTTCTTTACCCTTTTTAACTGCAGCTTTACCAGCTGCCTTGGCACCTTTCGCTGCCAATTTTCCAGCACCTTTTGCAACTGCACCTACGCCTCTTCCAGCACCTTTTGCAACTGCACCTACGCCTCTTGCAATAGCACCAAATACGCCTTCCAAAACTTCCATTTCTTCAGCATCAACAGTCTCTAGTAATGCATCAAAATCATCATCTGACATTTCTAAAATTAGATTTTCTAATTCAGTTTGTTCATTGATGTATTGTTTTAATGATAACATATTTGTCCTGTTTATATATTTATAAAAAAATAATTCCTAAAATTCTTCTTCACTGCCATGAGCGCCGGCTTTTGTCTCGGTATCTATTTGGCCTTCCATTTCCTTCATTTCATCTTCGGTAAATCTTAGTATCTTTTTAGCCACATATTCATGTGATAAATATTTACCGATATATGATTCAACACTGCTTAATAATCCAAATCTAGCTTCTACCATTTCAGCTTCTTTTAATTCTGAGAAGTAGTTATCCTCTTGGTAATTAAATCCAATCGATTCCTTCCATGTTTCCCAATCATCATTGGTAATAATACCTTTTAATAATAACTGAGTTTTTATCAATTGCATAAACAAATCAGAGAATCTTTTTCTCAATCTGTCTATAAACTTCTTAAATTTTACTTCGTCTCTAGTTATTTCACTACTTCTTCCTAGTGTAAACTGAGCCTCTTGTTCTAATCTATTAACCGGTACATTTAATGATTTAAATAATTTCTTTTGGAAATATAATATATCATCTATTTGACCTAGGTTTTCTCCACCAGGTAATGTTGTTATTTCAGTCCCTCTTCCGCCTTCTCTACGAGGTAAGAAAAAGTCCTCCAACATTGACATATGTTTTCTATCATCTTTTATGTCGCCGGTCTTAGCATCATAAACCAATTTATTTCTATATTGATTCATAATACCTTTTAAGTATTCTTCTGCTTTACCTTTTGGTAAGTTACCAACATCAATATAGAATATTCTTCGTTCTGGAGCTCTGGATATACGATATATAACCACAGAATCTTCCATCATTCTTAATTGATTAACAGGTTTTAAAGCCTTATGTAAATAGGATAATATCCTTTTACGTGATGGGTCCATTTGACCTGATGTACAAAATGCAATAGCGTCAGGGTATATTTTTATCCCTTGGTCTGCAACATTTAATCTTTCATCTTGGTAAACAAAATATTCATCTACCTTTTTAATAACCTTTGCGCCAGTAGTTGGGTCAACCTCATGTTCGACTTCCTTAACCTTTCTTAATTTGGCGGGGTCGATATAATTAAGTTGTTTAATCCCATTTTTTGGTTTATCTTTATCAATAATAATATGATATGGTAATCTACCATCAACATACCATTTTCTAAAAATTTCGTGCGCGTTGTAATTAAAATTTAAAAGTTTTAATATCGTATTAAACTCATGTTTAACTGATTCTTTTATTTTATCAGATATATCTAATTCATCTAATACAATATCAACAGGTGCTGAATCTTCTGCACCAACAATTGCCTCATTAATAATATCTTCAATTGCAGCATCACATTCCGGCTGTGAAGATATATCTCTGTATTTCATAATTAAATCAATATCGGTTTTGGCCTTATCGCCTTCCATATCGATAAATGCACCAAAGTGACCACCAGCCTGGATTACACCAGCACCGTCTTCTTCACCTGTTTTTGGTACAAACGAAGGTCTTAAAGGTTCCTTCCCTTTCCTATTGATTTCAAATCCAAAAAATTCTGCCATATTTCACCTCATATTATTGGAGGGGAATCTATATCCCCTCCTCTAATATTATTTATAAACCTACGAAGTGGTTGAAGATTCCCAGTATTGTACTTGGAACTCCATTGTGAACTCTTCAATTTGGTTTTCTGAATCATAACTGACTTCAATCTCAGACATGTTTGTAGGGAATATTCCTCTAAAATCATATCTCTTTGTAACCTCACCAGCTTTATTCAATTGTTCTACAATTGCGTCTGACTGATAATCGGTTGGATTTGAAAGTCCTGTGTTTTCGTTATGACCATTAATGCCATTCATCCATCTTTCCATAGCGTTTCGAACTTCGAAGCCGACATCATTGATAACAGTTATCGTCCATGGGTCGAATGTTCTGTCACCAGCAATCTGTAATTGTCTACCTCGGAATAAAACCGGGATAGGTGCAATAACAGATGAAGGCATCTGTGCAGTTTTACACATAAATGATGTTAGTTCAACATCACCTTGTGCATAACCAGGGAAGTTCAAAGTCACTTTGAACATGTTGGCACGAGCGCCACCGCCTACTAGTTTTGATTTAAAATCATCTACTCCTAAAATTGCCATGTTTTAATCTCCTATGAACCTGCTATTTCTGAGAATTCAACCCCAGATCTAGTTGCTATGAAATTTAATGTAATGAAGTTGATAGACCTTGAAGGCTTAATAAAGATATCTGCAACAAATCTATTTGAGTCAATTACTTGACCTGTATTATTTGTTTCATCGCAGATAACTGAAAAGTCTGTCAGTCCTCGTCTTCCTTTTACATCTCTCAGGAAGGGCTCTAATAAATTCCTAAATTGAGCTCTTGTAAATTCATCGTTAAATTCAAATAGTTGTGCTTTTGCAGCAGTACTAATTGCTTTTTCTAATACAATGAATAATCTTCTTACATTGATTCTATCAAATGCTGAAGGTCTACTTAATAAAGTTTTGTCACCAAATAGTAATGTACCTTGTCCAGGCATTGATACTATTGGATTAACTCTTGCTTTATATAGAGTATCTCTATCTGCTTTGTTAGGGTTATATGCAAGTTTTGTTACACCTAATAATTGTCCTCGGTTTACACCAGCTGGTGAGAACCATGCGTCTGCTACTGAATCAGTATTAGCACATAATCCTGCCATGTGACCTGAAGCTCCTATGTGTCTGTATACATCGTTATGTTTGTCATATACATATAGTGCTGTTGAATCACAAGAAGCATAAGAAGTAGATGTTAAACCGTCAGCAAATGCCTTAACATTTGTAGCCGGAGTAGCACTACCTACTGTATCTTCTAAAGGTGGAGATACAAATGCCATACAATCTTTCCTTGCTTCACATATTGCTATTAATTTTTCTGCGATTGTCTCTGCGCCGTCAACGTCAGGAGTAGCGAATAATAAATTAACATCAACTGTTTCAGCATCGGCTAGTAAATCGTATGCACTTGAAACTTCACCAGTAGTTGGTGCGTTGTCGTCGGTACCACCACCGAGAGAGCTCTCGATTGCGGCTGTGTTAGTGGTAAATGAAGTGTTAGCTGCTACAGTTTCACCAGCATCTGATAATGAACTATCGTGGTCAGTCCACCATATCCATTTAGATTGCGCATTGATTACATCTTTATAAAATAGAGATGTTCCAGAGCCATCTTTAGCGTCTGATGCTTGTGATAAGAAACCAAAAGTTTCTAATACTGTACCTGGTGTTCCTGAAATCGCGCCATCTTCATCTATAATTGCAATGTGTAATTCATCATTAGCTGATGTTTTACCTAAACCTTTTGCATAGTCAGATGTTGCTGGTGCGCTATCGAAATTGCTTGCATATGTCCAATTACTAAAATTACTGATTCCTTGAGAAATCATAGACACTTTTAAGCTATTTCCTAGAACTCCTGGGTATTTAGCCGTCCAATTACCTACACTCAACGACCCTGTGGAATAATTATTGGCGTAGTCTGTTTCATTTTTAATGAGTTGTCCTGTAGAACCATCTGCGGTAGCATTTTTGTTACCGGTGGATGCACGGACTACTTTCAGTGCGTTTCCATACTTTAAGAATGACGCAGCTACTAGAAAGTATTTTGCTGTATTGTCGTCTGGTGTGCCAAATTTTTCCACTAGTTCATTTTCAGAACTAACGGTATGAATTTCGCTTACCGGACCCCAATTAAATGCGCCTGCAAATCCACCAATGCTGGTTGATACTGCTGGGACTACATTTGAGGCGTCGATTTCCTTAATCTGAACGCCGGGTGATACTTGAAATGCCATCGCTTTATCCTCTGTGTTTATTGAGTTAGTTAATATGTTTCATAATACGAATAGTCAATGGTATTATTTATAATATAATATATCCTATAAGGTCCATCGTTCTCGTATTATGGTATCCTCTGTGTTTAATTCTGGTTCATTTTGATTCCAAAGTGATTTATCTTTAAATATATTAACAAATTGTGTGGTAATACCACCTACATATTTCTCAATCCCTCTAAAGCCTGGATTTGAATTAACCTCTAAACAATAAGGTTTTTCTTTTTCTCGGTCATCTGCAGGTAATAAATCAATACCTGATAATCTGGTACCAAATGCCTTTGCTATTCGGAGTGCTTCTGATTTTTCAATGTCTGTAAGGTCTATTTGAGATGCCTCAGCACCCAATGAAACATTACTTCTTCCATCGCCTGTGATTACTTCTCTTTTCATCGCACCTAGTATCTGACCTTCGCAAACTATAACACGAATATCGTAATCTATAGGCACAAACTCTTGTATGATTAGTGGTAAGTGTTTGTTATATAATAAGGTCATCTGTACTAAAGCCTTTAGCGACCTCATACTTTCTACAATAACAACACCTACACCAGTTTGAGTTCCAGTGGATGATTTTAATACGATTGGAAACTTTGTTTTTAATTTTTTTACGCATTCCTCTACTTCAGATGAATGTGTTATTGGTACTGTTTTAGGGGTTCGAATGTTTTCTTTTACCATTTTAAGGTAACTAAAATATTTACTTGTGCATAAATCAAAAGCCTCGGTATCGTTTACCAGTGTATATCCATACATTTCAAAGTTTTTCATCTCATCGTACCAATTACGATTACCTGTAAACCCTATTGTACCTAAACCTCTTGCTAAAATAAGTGTTTTGTCTGGGTGTATCATAATAGGTTTTTGATATTCCTTAGCACCTTTATCGTCAGGCATAATCACAAGACCATCTTTATCATATGCGTATGAGGTTAATATGTGACCTTCGTCCTTTTTCTGAATATCCAATCCTGGGAAATCTACAACATGTACCTTAATGCCTTCTTTTTTGGCCTTGGCCGCTAATAAAATATGGTCGCCAGTATCTTTAGAGTTAGTATCTCTAACATGAGCCTGTGAGTGTGTTAAAATTAATATTTCATATTTCATAGTTTATGTCCTTTCCATTCCTGTTCGAACCAGATATTACCATCTGCATCTACACTACTATTTATACTTTCATAATTTCCACTTTCAACATATCCAAAAGGTAACATATCGTCCTGTATTGCTTGTAATCTTTCTTTATATAACATATTTTTCATATCAATATTTGTTAAGTTTTGAAATACATCTGTTGTTGTAAACCAAGCAAATAAAACTAAATTCATCATTAAATCATCATGGTTTGGAGCCATGGCCTGAAATGAACTACCTCTCGATACAAATGTACTCATTTCGATTATAGTTTGTGCGTCGTATATTGTTAATTTCTTTTGTTCAATTAAATCCTTAATACTAGAACACCCAATCCTTTTGACTCTTCTGGTCATTGTCGCACCCAAAGCATTTGCCTTAACTGTGGATTCAACAAACATATGTTCGTATTCTAAATCATAATATAAACCATTACACACTACAGCGCCTTGGTCATTACTTTCTATAACAACATAAGCATCATTATATGTTGTGGCATATTTGTATATTAAATCTGGAAATAATAATGGCGATAAATTATTATCCCTAAATACACAAACCTGTTCAAAGGTTTCTTCTGTCACATCAATTATCGTAAATGTACTATAATCTTGACTTCGCCCCTTTGACACATCGACCGTCATTACATACTCATGCCCCTCAATCGGTTGTTTGTATATAAATGTATTCTCTTTATAAAATTCTGGGTCCTTACTTACCTGAGCTAATAAATGATTTGCACTAATTAAAGTATTACCTCTTCCATGGAATGTATTACCAAACTCTTGTTCAAACTGTAATTCTGATGTATTATTAACAGTTTCTTGTTTCCATTTTTCATCACGGCCTGGAACATCCCACCAATCAACTCTGAATGGTTTAAATTCATTTGTTCCTTGCGATGCTCCTTCCCACAGTTTATGGTATATATTACCAATACCATTTGCTGTAGATGTAATCACAATCTGTGTATCTTTACCAGCAGATACCACAGGATAAGTTGATGTATAAAATTGTGCATCATTTTCCACAAAAGCAAACTCATCAAGGAAAAGTAAATTAATGGACAAACCCCTAATTGAACTACCAGATGTGGCTGATGCAATTATTTTTGAATTATTACTAAATTCAATACTACCTTTATTTAAAGCCTTACACCCAGGCTGTAAAAAGAATGGTAAATTTTCCAAGGCCAAAGTAATCCTCGCCAACATCTCTCTGGCTACAGCACCCTTATTTGCTAATATTGCAATTGTTTTCTCTGGGTGAAATACAGCATACCATAATAGATATACAACAGATGATATTGATTTACCACTTTGTCTACAAGCTAAAACGATACTAAATCTATTTTTTTGAAAATGATTAAACATTTTCTCTTGGTATGGATATAAATTAAATGGTACTAAGCCTTCGTCAAGTGAAATAATTTTAACATATTTTCTTGCAAAATATGCTGGTTCCTGCATGCACCTTTGGTACTCAAGAATCTCTTCTTTTGTAAAAGAAGTTTCGACTCCATCTCTTTTGACATTTGGATTACCTAAGTAACCAAATTCATTATTCTTGACTCTCTGCATCTATTACATTATCCTTATTTAATAATAACCTTTGTAGGTCAGCTGTACTTCCTACGAACATATTATTATTTGTCACACTTTTTGCTTCTTCTCTTTCCTCTTGGGTCAAGTCTTTTTTCTGTTTTTGTAAAGCCATAAGCTTTTCTGTGGTATCACCAATGTTTTTAATTGTTTGTGATAACACTTCAAACGCTCTTGGGTGTTCTGATTCTCTTGCTAATTCTGCAAGGACATCCATTGACCTTGTTCCAGTATATATTAAATCTTTATATGTTTTACGAGAAAATTCATAATCATCTTTTACATCTTTATCTAATTTAATAGGTCTATTTTGTTTCACTTCTGGCAAATTCTTTTCTAATTTGGCCAACATTTTTTCTTTCTTTTCCACTATTCAACACCATCATTTGTTATATTTGTAGTGACCGTAAAGCTTGATTCAGTATCAGTAGAACCTATTGTAAAATCCATTTCCTCAAATAATTGTGATGTATTATCCTTATCATGGAAATCAATATTAATTTCTCTGATGACACCTTGATTAGCAGTAGGCCCATAAAATTTCATTTTCATTGTAAAATCTAATTGATATATTAATACTCTTCGCTCTACGAAATCACCTTCGTATTGGTCATCGATGCCAACACTGTTTAGTATTACAGAAACATCTTGTTTATGTGCAAAACCTTCAACAGGTGTTATTGTGACATTATATTCAGGACTAAAATATGGTAATATTTGCTCTACTATTTGTAATCCATCATCTTGGTTTTTTGCCATAATATATAATGACATTTCAATATTATAAGCAGTATGATGTTTTATTGTTTTCTTTTTACCAACATCAGAGGCGTGTGCCTCTACAATTTTATTTCTTTTCTGACCTTTTTGTATTGAATCGATTGATAAACCAGTAATATCAAATGCCATACGAGGAAGCTTTATTGCCATAGGAGCATCAAAACCTGTTTCCTGGTCTAAACGCGCAAGAAATTTTTGTTTTGGTCCATAAGCTAATGGAACCTTTACCTGATTAATTACAGAACCATCTGCTTTTTTTCTTAAAACCTTAAGATTATTAAAGAGTGTACCAAATATGGCAACTGATTTACGCATTGTTGCGTGATAAAAATGGTCACCAAACATTAGTAAGTCTCCGATGGGTCGCCAAATGGATTTGATTCTGAGAAATCAATAAATCCATCTGCGTCTAATTCAAAGTCAATATTCTGTGCACCACCATCAGCGGCCCAAGCATTGTCTGTAGGGTCTGTTAAATCACTATATATTTTTGCAATAGTTCCAGTATAAGTACTAGTTAATCCTGTTATAGTGCCACCTACAGTAAAATCTTTCCATTCCGAGGTACCAGATGCACCGATATGACCCACAAATATTGACGATTGTGTATCAGATGATTTAATTCTTTGTATAACTTCTCCAAATACTTTAACCGGAGATACATATTGAGGTGTTAATTTAGCTGTGCCACCCATATTACTATGATTTGGGCAATAATAATATAATACCGGAGTTGTTGCTGATACAGTTATTACTGTTTTTGCTCCAGCACTACCAGGAGTTCCAGTTATTGCTACACCTGTTGTATATTCTGACCCACTTGCGTGTGTACCATTTGCTGTTGTACTTAATTTAAATGGATGTCCAGTATTAGAAGCATCTGATTGGTCAAATGTAACAGTTGAACCTATAGGTAATGTTAATGCCAATTGTTGTGCTGTATTTAAATAAAATGCTCCACCGGCAGCCGTAACAGCAACAGTAACTGCATCTGTATTAAAGCTTAATAATTGTTCTACATTTTCTCCAACTTCAAAATGGTTACCACCAGATATTGTAACATCCATTCTTTGTTGATAAGCAGATTGGCCTGTTTTATCATCAATTTCTGCGATACCTGTGTCAAAGTCCTCATCATTATATTCAAATAATGAACAAGACATTCTGTATACTGGTAAATTGGATAATTGGAAAAATGGATTATCATCTTCCACATATGATATTTCAAAAAATGAATTGGTCATTGGAAGGAATAATAAATCTCCTTCTTGTGGTCTTGGGTCTATAACATTATCATCGTATATACCAACTCTTGTTTCCCATCGTCTCCTTGATACTACAAATGAAGCTTCATCTCTAATTTCCAAACCAAATTTAGAATATAAATCACCAGCACCTTCGAAGCCGTCGGTATTTTCAATATACATTTCTAGTAAATAAGCGTCATCGAATGTTGACGCAGGGTCTTCGTTTAATACATTATCCCTATTAACTAGAGTACGAGGGATATAATATACATCTTGACCGTATATCTGTAATGATTCTATTATCAGGTCTTCGTATAAGTTTTGTTCACTCTTTACTGCCTGACTGAAATATACATTTCTTGGCATGTTTTATCCTGTCATAAAGTCGACTGGTTTTTCCCAATTCAATCGTGCTTCTTCTACTAATTGCTCTAATTCTGCTACTGCATCGTCATATAATTGACGGCCGTTAAATGTGACTCCACCAGGCATAACCATACCTTCGAACTTAATTAAATTTTGACCCCATTGTTTTTTGATTAATGCAGTCGCATATCTCTTTAAGAAATAATCATTGTATACATCAGTAAATGTATCTGGGTCAATAATTCTATGGCATTCAACCACTAAACTATCCCCGGCCTCAATTTCTTCGTCCCAGTCCATAAATACATCTAATCTGTTTTTATGTTTTTCAAAATTTATCATTTTTTCATCTGAATCAACGATTAAATCCAATAGTGATAAATGCATTTGACCCATTACATATTCAGTAAGATTACCCATAAATCCAAGAGAATATATATCATTTAAATGAATCTGATATCTTATATCAAACATATCAGTTGATGTAACTGAATCTCTTATAGGTAATAATCTTACAACATCTGTAACTAAATCATTAATTGGTAAATAACCATTTTCAATATCGCCTTTTGTTATTGATTGTATTACAGCAGTTGCTCCTGAACCTTCACCTGTGATTGTTTCGGCCACAAATACTTTACTTTTATCTTTTAATGCACTATATGTAATTTTATTACCTGTTGCAGTTTTTATTATAGCTTTTGCACCAGATGTGCCACCAACAATTGTTTCACCTACTGTGAAATTACCAGCGACTGCACCAGTTAAAGTTAATTCTGAATTTGTTACTATGTGTCTTAAAAATACTTTTTCAATTGCGTCATCATGATAATATTGATAAAACTGTAATGCTTCATCAACTCTATCGTCCAATTGGTCATCGTCAATATTAATTTCTATAACAGGTGCTCCAAGAGATCTGAGACAGTAATCTTTAAATGTATCTTTTGAATTTGGTTTTGCCATTATTATTCCTATTATATTCTATTTATAAGAGTTATCCTTCCAATGTTTTAATTCTTGCTTCTGCTGCTTCTAATTTTGTTTTTAATTCTTTTACTGCTTCTATTAAAAATGGCGTAATTCTACTATAATCCATTGTGTAGTATTCATCATCAGCACTAACACCATCTTCTATATTATAAAGTGGGTCTACATTTTTTGTTGGTAATTCAGAATCTACTGTTAACATATTTTGTGCCGTGACTCCAAATTGTTTTCCAACATCTCCACCACCTCTTTTTGCTGCATCTTTCCATTTAAAAGTAACACCATTCATTTTTGCAACATTATCTAATGCTCCGGTTATTGGTGTTATTTCTTTCTTTAAGTTTTCATCTGAATACGTATGGAATCCACCTGAAGCTTCACAACGCTGACCAAAGTAATATGTTCTATTTCCAACAATATGGAAATAAGCAGTATTGTTTGAACCAAAATGAGAATATCCAGTACCACTTTCAACCATTAATGAATAGCCATCTGCACAAATATGAACAGGGTAATTTGGTGACCCAAAATTACTATAAGTATTATCTCCCATACTAATTCTTCCATTAGTATCAAATCTCATTCTCATACTACCTGCAGCTCCAATCGTAATTGGTTTATAACCGGCACTGGTTCGATAACTTCCTGTAATTACATGATTAGTATCAGTTGTACCAATAGCAAATATAGCATCATTTCCATTTGCTTCAAGATTAATTCCGCCCCATTGACTATTAGCTGCATGTTTTATAACTAACATAGGTGTTCCAAAACCACCTGTATCAAATCCAGACAGTTTATTAATACCTAATTGACCAGCTGCGGTCATTACAAATTTTTCACGAGTATTATTTGCTTGTGTTGTGGCAAATCTTAATTCAGAAGCGTGTGTACTATGATTTACGAATCTCATATTAATAGAGCCTCTCATATCTTGGTCGTCTCTAAAATATATTGCAGCGTTATTATTATTTGTTGTGCCTGCGTTTTGAATTGTAATACTTGGACAATTACCTGGACCTACTTGTGTATATAAATCACCTGCCGAGTTGTTAGTGCCTTTTACATGAAGTAGTGTTTGAGGAGTGGTCTCTCCACCAAGTCCAACATTACCTGCAGAATCAATTCTCATTCTTTCTGTTGTAGAAGCTGCACCATCTGATGTCGTACTAAATATTAAAGCACCCGGCATATCATTACTGCCTGGAGTACCATTAACAATACAGTTTATTTCTGCAGCTGCAGAAGCCATATCAGAGCCGTCTGCACCCATCCATCTTATTCTTCCAAGAGTATCATTATTTTGAACTATAGTATTAGAACCATTAGATGTTCCTCTAGATTTTCCAAATATAAAATATGGGGGGTCTATAGAATTACTATTTCTAATTATTGTTTGAGAAGCAGATGTTGCTCCTGTACCTTCTATTTGAAGTTTAGTAGTAAAACTAACACCTCTTACAGATGAAGTATTAATTAAAACATTGCCTGAAGAATCAATACGCATTTTTTCTGCAAGAGCATCAGCAGCAGTAGTAGTAGGATGAGTCCAAAAAGCTAAACCTGTTTCATTTGGGTCTGTACCTGTTTGTACTATTGAAATAGCAGCGTGTTTATGGTCTTGGTTTGTTGTATCTGAATCACAACTACCAAAAGCTAAAGCAGGACCATAGTTGCCATTACCAGATGTTCCGTTTCCTCTAATAAAAAGACCAACACCATCGTAGTTGTTGTAAGTAGAACTAAAGTTTCCTGACTCTGGGTCGGTTGTTAATACTGCATTAGGACTACTCGTTCCAATTCCAACATTGCCTGAAGAATCAATAAGCATTCTAAGTGAGGGATTTCCTGAAGCAGAAGTACCAAAAAGCATACGCTTACTGCTCTCTGCTGCTATACACATATCACCTACTGCTGAACCACCTATATGATAATTTGTGCCACCTGCTCTACCGATTGCAGAACTACTACCAAAAGCGCCAGTTGGACCAAAAGCTTGAGCGGCGTTAGTGCTGTTATGAGTTAACCATTGTGCTACTTGTACAACGCCTGAAGTCACTTGTAAG